>QMCD01000045.1_pt1 | contig 86596 bp, 67 predicted proteins | sample 1821841 | NCBI WGS metagenome assembly QMCD01 (sample SAMN01991225, study PRJNA193472) | Termite gut metagenome, whole genome shotgun sequencing project. | isolation source: worker | host: Macrotermes natalensis
ATCAGCCAGATGCTTTGTATCGAGGTTCCGGTGAGCTTCGGGGCGGTGATCGGCGTCGGCGATACTTATGTGGACTGCCTGGGCGCTTCCAGTGAAGCTTTCCCCGGCTCCGGCCAGGACAGTGACTGCGGCTGTGACGATGACAAAGGATATTATGATTAATGCCTCCTTGCATACAGACACGAAAAAGTACGCCGCGGCGTACTTTTTGAGTTTCTGGGAGAATTGTAATTTATATGTCTGAAAACAGCCTTAAACTTAATAAACAGCATATCCTTATAACTATTTCTGAATAATTTCAAAATCATTTAATTCAAAGAAACATCTTATCTGTAGCAAAAGTGTAAGATTCTTACTTACTTTTGGTCAATTCCATTATCATTTTCTCTGTCCAATACTCATTTGCCCATATAAAAAATTCCGTCTTTCTTTTCTTGAAAATTCGAAATGGTGTCACTGAGTTGTCATAAATATGACAAATATCACAGATGGAAATCAGTTCCGGTATAAGCAATAACGCCTTCTCATAACGAGAAATCACTTTATCTTTAGGAACACCATGCCCACCTGATTGCTCCCTTGTCTTTACACGCAACACATTAATGTCGGCATCTGATGTTAAAACATAAATACAACGAATAAAATAGCCTTTCCTTTTTGCTCGTTTTAAGAGATTCAAATTCCTATCCGTTGAAAGTACCGTCTCAAAAGCAAAATTCTTTCCTTCTGTAACACATTTCTCACGCAATTTTTCAGCAATTTGCGCTGCTTCTAAGTCTGAACATGCATTGGTTGTTTTAATATCATCAGCGTTAATATATGGTTCAATAACTGTCTGTGCCATTTTCTTAATTGTACTTTTCCCACTTCCGTTAGGTCCTGCAAATACTACTATTTCTGGTTTCCTAAGCATACTCCCGCCTCCCGTCTGGATATTCGAGATAGGGCTTATTCCTTTCAGTATCATGCTTACATATTGGAAAACCTTTTATTTTTCTAATTTCATTATCTATTCTAATCGCTTCTTTAAATCTAAATGTCATTTCATCATCTGTCAGACCGCACGTAATATCCAAATCATTTTCTTCGATAACAATTTTATTTCCAGATGAGCTTTTTTCTCCCATATATAAACCTCCACGATTAATGTCTTATTCTCACTTTTTCAGTATATCATATCTATGTGAAAAATACATTATAAAACTGCCAAACACACATTATAAAACTGCCAAACACACATTTACCCTTGACAGCTGTATCAGCACCCCACCTTGTGTTATTTTAATGCAAGCACGCTTTTTGAAGTATGAAACGGGCCCGTTTCCACCTCGAAATAACCTCCTTCCCGGCACTTTTCGCAGGACTGAATCAGCGCAAACCCTTATGTTTCCTGGGTTTTGCCGACTTGACAATATAATAACACCATCCCCCATCATCACCATGGATACCGTCACCTGTGCCGGCAAAAAGGACGGGATTTCGCTATGCCTTGGTATCAAAAATCGTATACTTGCGCTAGAATTTCATGTACTGCCCCAACCGCATCACCAAAAGAAATATCACTGGCATATTCAAAGTCTTGACGGTACTTTGCCCAAAAGCCCTGCATTTGCTCGCTTTCAAGAATATCGGAAAGAATGCCGGAGTACCGTTTCATCACTGCCGCACTGCCGCGTTTGGCAGACGTCTGCTCAAGCGCAGCAGCCAATACGGAAACATCACACTCTGAGCCACATAATTTCCAGAGAATATATATGTCGTAAAAATCTCTTGATCTGGTATTGGCTATGCCACGCGACAGGACCGTTTCCAGTTTCTCCGCAAGTATCGTTTCAAGGTTGTAAGCATAAATGCTGATAGTGCGCTCATCAAATATGAGTTTGAACGTGTATTCAATTTCTTTCGGCGTTATCTTGTCTCCTGTCGTCACGTCAATCATGAGCGGAACGCTGATTGGCAAGTATTTGGCTTTAAGTCCTACCCTAATACCAGGATAATCGTCGCCTTCCCGTATATCTTCCACGCCAGTGACTTCAAACGACACATCATCGTCAACTTTAATGCGGCAAATGTCATGGAAAATAGTCCTGACTGATTCGTGCGTAAGGTTAAAATCCCGGATGGTCATGTCCAGATCCATTGTAGTTCGTGAATCAAGTCCGACAATAGCGGAGATAAGAAATCCACCTTTGAGAATGAAGTTATAATTGTATGCTGAAAGTGAAATACGCTCAAGAAATCGTTCTAACATATAGTTCTGCATGACAAGCTGCGCCGAGATATTGTTTTCGGCTGCCTTCTTCTTTATGAACGCTTTAAGCTGCATGGCATTTGTCGTTTTCATAAGAGTATCTCCATATAGTTCAGCATTTTCGGTTTGACCCGCAGTTGTTCTGCATAGTTCATCAGTTTTTGAATATCTTTGATTTTTGAAGCAGCGTAACGCTTCATCGCGGCGTTGACGACTTGAATATCACTAGCATAATTTCCTCGCACGATGTCACAAAGCGTTCGTTCCAAATCATAGAGCATTATTGTGTTGCCTGCTGGTGATGGATGCTGCATAATGCCGAGCTCGTATTTATCTTTTACGGCTCTCTTTACATTGACATTTTCGCTTTCCAAAGAAGCGGCATGGTATCCCCACGGGAAAGTCATTGTGTAACGGGCAGGGGTACGGTCAGAAAAACCATGCAAATACAATGCTGTTTCGTGCGAGAAAATCCCTTTTGTATAGCGATGCTGTAAAAGGAACATCTCGTCATCCCACGCCGATGGCTTCATATATACGCCGCGCCCATATTTTATGAGCAAACCGTCATGAACAAGTTTTGACAGAACACCGCGATGAAACCCTGCCTCTACGATCTGACCTGTCAGGATAATATCGTTCGATTTTTCGATAAATAAATATAGATCATTTATTTTAGACATAATAATTCACCTCATTTCTACTTCTACACATCACATTGTATATAAATGTAGTGTGTTTGTCAAGCTGATCTCATATTATTACACATCATTGGTCTTAATATGATGTGTTCTTGTAAAACTAACATATAATGAAAACTTCACCGGAACAGTCAACCCACCTTGTGTTATTTTAATGCAAGTACGCTTTTTGAAGTTTGGAACGGGCCCGTTTCCACCCCAAAATAACCTCCTTCCCGGCGTCGGCGATACTTATGTGGACTGCCTGGGCGCTTCCAGCGAAGCCTTCCCCGGCTCCGGCCAAGACAGAGACTGCGGCTGTGACGATGACAAAGGATATTATGATTAAAGCCTCCTTGCATACAGACACGAAAAAGTTGAAGATAAAAAGAAACTGATTAGCTATCTAGTATATGCCATTAGTACTATGTTTCTAAATTCTATACTGCTATGAATAAATGATACTGGTATAAGTACTTGAAGTAACCTAATGATAAGAGAAGATAACATTATTCCTCTAACATTCATTAATCCCAAAACAATTAATAGGAGGAGGGGAAGTGATTTTATAATTGCTGCTTTAAATAGTCCAAGATAATAATCATGCAATGGAATTACACCAAAGCCAATAAGATACAAAAGAATTGCTAACCATCTTTGCTTGTTTTGCAGGTTATATCTTAATATAATTTCGTCTCGCTCCCATTTACGTATCACCCTCCCATCTGCGTGATGTTCTAACCTAATTGCTTTTTGTCTTTTAACAATATTGCGTGGTGCATCATCAGGGACTAGGTTTACACCGCAGAGTGGACATTTCCATTTTATAGTATTAGTTATATATCCGCAATTTAAGCATTTGACATTATTACCCATCGCCTCTGTTCCTTTACAACGTACATTTAGATTATATGCCATTACTAATAATACTGATCTTATCACATATTTGTGTCAGGAACAACTCAATCATGATTTATGGCCAACAATGCCGCACCCGCCGCGCCGTCCATAACTGCTTCCGTCAGCCTTACTTGCGGAAGGCTGGCTTTGATTTCGGCAACCGCCGCCGCCCGCAGCAAAGTCTCGTGCGTCAATAGTCCGCCCATCAGGATCAACGGCATATCAGGCATATTTATTTGTTTGGATACTGCTGCCGCCAATTCTGCCAAAGCCTGGCCATTGTGACGGATAATCCGCAAAGCGGTCTGATCCTGTTGTCTGCCGGCCTGTTCAACGGCTACAGCCAAAGAGGCAATCAGACTTTTATCCGCCGCCCCATAAATAGCGGCAATCAGCTCCTCCGGTTCCTGTACTGCCAGTTTGGCCAGAATGAATTCCGTAAGTAAAGTCGCTTCTCCCCGCCCATCCTGTGCTCGTACCAGAGCTGCCAAAGCATCCCGGCCCAAAGCATAACCGCTGCCGGCATCATCAATCAGATGCCCCCAGCCACCAGTCCTTACTATTCTGCCATGCTCATCCATACCGGTACAGATGGAACCGGTACCGGCAATCAGAATACAGCCGGGCCGGCCGCCGGTAGCTCCGTACAGGGCAATTTCCTGATCTCCTTTTAACTCGATCCGCCCCCGCAGGCCATAGCTCGCGGCAACTTCGGTTACGATCCGGCTGACCGCCGGATTGCTGACCCCGGCGGCGCCGATACCGACTCTCCTACATTCTCCCCACTGGCCGATCGTGGCGAACAGCTCCGCCAAAAGGGTGCGCAAAGCCGCCTCACCGATGCTGTTAAGATTAAAAGAACCAAAAACTTTCCTAGCAAGCTGATTGCCCTCTTTGTCGCAAAGCACGAGGGTCGTTTTCGTTCCGCCGCCGTCAATACCCGCATATATCATTATGATTTCTCCTGTCCTTATTTCGTGCCGCCAATCCGGCGCGGGAACGCTTCATGCGTTTCCCGCACCTCCCGGTGATCAGCCGCAAGGCTGACCGGCAGGCGCCCTTGCGGAATCAGCTGCCCGGCCAGCACCTCAGCCATAACAGCCAAAGTCGGCTCCGAATAATCCCAGGCGCAGATACCGGTCACATGGGCGGGAAGCACGGCCAAATCATAGGGATTGCGCAAAGCAACCGCCACCAACGGCACCGGCAGCCGGGCAAGCGCATGCAGCAGTTCCATCTGGCCCGGCATCAAATGACCGTTATAGGTACACAGAACCACCGCACTGGCAGGGCGGGCAGCAGCGACAGCCTTGTCGATTTCCCGATTGTCCGGATTCTTACCGGTGATCAGTCCGGTCCCTCCCAGCCGTTGTTTCATATAAACAGGAAACGCCGGCTGTTCCTGTTCTTGTTCAGAAGCAAGGGTCGCCCGATAATCCGCACAGCCGACAAATAAGGGGTTATCCCCTAACGGGAACCATGCCCCTTGTACTAGGGTTATACTGTCCCGACGCAAACGATCCGTTGCTTCCTGCAGCTCTTTACCGCCATCGCCGGCCGGATCGGCCCAAGATTTCGCCGGCCGTACATACGCTTCTTGCTCATGGCCGTCAAGCATATTCTTGAAGCCAATAATTTTTTCAGATGAAGCTGTTAGCTCCGCTCCTTTAATCTCTCCGCTTCTGACGGCTTCATAGGCGGCTTTAGCCGCCTCGGCCAGCAGTTCCTGAGAATGACTGATAAAGATCAGATCCACTCCGGCACTCATGGCAGCGATCACCCCCTGAACTGTGCCAAAATATGTCTGAATCGCTTCCATCTCCATACAGTCACTAAGCACCAAGCCGTCAAAACCCAGCCGCTCTTTCAACATCCCGGTAATCATCCGTCGGGACATGGTACAGGGAATCCTGTCCGGTTCCAAGCGGGGAAAGAGAATATGACTGGTCATTACCGCCGGAGTTCCTTTCGCAATAGCCGCCCGGAAAGGTTTCAGTTCCAGATTCTCCAGCTCTTCCCAAGTTTTATCAATTACCGGCAGGCCGATATGAGAGTCTACCGACGTATCACCATGCCCAGGAAAATGCTTGACCGCCGCCAAAATCCCCCCTTCCCGATAGCCGTCAAGAGCTACATTGCTATAAGCAATAACCGCCTCTGCGGTGTCGCCATAGCTTCTGACACCGATCACCGGATTAGCCGGATTGCTGTTGATATCCAAAGAGGGCGCCAGATTAAAATTAATGCCCAGAGCTTTTAGCTCCTTGGCCGTAATCTTAGCTGCCAGACCGGCATTGTCCGGTGAACCGGTCGCTGCGACGGCCATCGCACCGGGAACGTTGCAGCAGTCTTCCGGCAGTCTGGTTACCGTGCCGCCCTCCTGGTCAATGGTAATAAAAGCGCCATGTCCGGTTTCTTCCCTGATCAGGGTCTGGATATTATCGCACAGCTGTTTTAGTTGGCGGCTGTTGACAATATTATGGCGGAATAAGATTACATTGCCGATCTTATATTCTTTTACCAGTCGGATAAACTCCGGGCTTATCGCCGGACCGGGAAAGCCGCCCACCAGCTTTTGCCCGATTGCCGCCCGGATAACAGCGTCACTTGCTGTTTCTTTCAACACTTCTTCCAACATTTCTTTCAACATCCCTTTTACCGCCTCATTGCTCACTGTTTTCTTTCCTAGCTCCTGGTTCTTAATCGTAAAGATGGTATTGCTCTTTATAAAAAGCAAATCTTTGGCTTTCTTCCTGGAAACGCTCAAGAAGCTGCTTTCTATCCCAATCTCCCGCCAAGGTGCCGTCTCCGCCCAGTAACGTCAAGAAAGGCCGGCCCCCTATCCGGGACGGCGGCAGGATCTGGAAATCATCGGGGTACAGTTCCCTTAACAAATCCAGCAATAGCAGACCGACCGCTACCGGCTGCAGGGCAGTGCTGTCTGTTACATGGAGCAGCAGGCCACCGCATAACTCTCCCTGATGCTTGGAAGCTGTCGGGCAAAACCAGATCGGAGTGGCCCATACCCCGGTCAGTCTCTCCCGGTTAAAAGCTTCTGTCAGTTGCTCGCCGTCTACGTAGGGGGCGCCGATAATCCGAAACGGCGCGGCGGTGCCTCGTCCTTCCGAACAATTAGTCCCCTCGATCAGGCAGCTCCCCGGATAGAGCAACGTCGCTTCAAAAGTGGCTAAACTCTGACTAGGCATCGGCCAGATTCGGCCATATTGGGGAAACATCTGTCCTCGCCGCCATCCTTTACAAGGTATTACCTTTACCTCACAACCCAGAGCCAATTCCCGGTTCATAAGCCCTGCTGCTTCTCCGGAGGTCAGCCCATAACGGACAGGCAAGGGATGACAGCCGACAAAACTGGCAAACAAAGGATCTAACCGCCCGCCTTCGACAATCTCTCCTCCCAAAGGATTCGGGCGATCCAGCACCACCAACCGCTTACCCCCATAGGCATCTTCCCTGCTAGGGGAGATAGGGGAGCAAGGGGCGAAAGGGGAGCAAGCTTCCAAAGCCTTAAGCAATGTTGATAAAAATGTATAATACCTCACCCCGATATCCTGAATATCGTATACCAGAATATCAAAGCAATCCATCCATTCCGGCTGAAATCCCTTTCCGCCACGGCCATACAGACTGTAAACCGGCAGTCCGGTAAGCTCATCCCGATAGTCCTCCGCCAGCTCCCCGGCACCCCGTTCGCCACGGATGCCATGCTCCGGCGCGAACAGTGCCGTCAGTTCGCAGACTTCCCGCAACACGGTAATGGTAGCGCGGAACCGGCTGTCTCGGCCGGTGCTGGAGGTAATCAGTCCCACTCTCCCGTCGGTAAGCCAAGATCGATATTTTTTTACATGGTCAACTCCATAAGTTACCATCCGCTATCTCCTCAGAATCTTAAAACCCTGTTCCTTTTTCCTGTATAAGCCTGCTTAGGCTCTAAGCAAAAGGCAATTACAGCGTCAGCTTGCCCATCACCACGGGATGTCTGGCTCCAGTAGCTGCCGGAACGTTATTCTCCTTACCGAATAAAGCTTCGTTGGCCAGAACCGCAAATGCCACCGCTTCCTTGGCATCACTATGAAACCCGACCGCTTCATTGGTCTTAACCGCGCAGCCGGGCAGACAATCCCGCAAATGCCGCATCAACACCAGATTGTGGCTGCCGCCGCCGCCTACGATCAAAGTATCCGGCGGCGCCGGTGCAAACTGCCGCAGCCCAACTGCAATACTTTCCGCCGTAAACCGAGTCGCCGTAGCCAAGGCATCTGTCAGGCTGATACCGCGAGGCGCCGCAAAATCCAGCAGTCGTTTCACATAACCGGCTCCATAGTATTCTCGTCCAGTGGTTTTAGGCGGTTTCCGTACCAAATAAGGATCCTCTAACAAAAAGGCCAGCAGTTCCGGCTGCACCACTCCCGCCGCCGCCAGACGGCCGCCTTCGTCATAAGCCGCTGCACCGGCTGTAAGCAGCCGCACCAGCCCATCCATCACCATATTCCCCGGCCCAGTGTCAAACGCCATCACCTGATCCAGTGTACAGTCTTGCGGTAAGATGGTTACATTGCCGATACCGCCGATATTCTGTAACGCCACAGTTGTTTCGCGGCGGCGATATAGCAGATATTCCGCATAGGGAACCAAAGGAGCGCCCAAACCGCCCGCCGCCATATCCCGTACCCGGAAATCCCCTATAACCGGGCATCCCAGCGCTTCCGCAATATGCGCATCCTCCCCTGACTGCAATGTTCCGGCAATCGTTCTCCCGAGATATTCTTCCGCTTCAGGCATATGCCAAAGCGTCTGTCCGTGATTGCCCACCAGATCAATCTCATCGGCCGAAACCTGTGCCTGCCGGCACAGTGCAAGACAAGCCTCCGCATATAAATGCCCCAACAGATTACTCATCCGGCACAATTCTCCGCTGCCGCCCCAACTGCCTTCCGCAAGCTGTAATATCCGCTCCCGCACCGCCGCCGGAAAGGGAACAAACAAAAAATCGCGCAGACGCACCTGGAGCGCGGTTCCCGCCCCGGTTATTTCCGTCAAAGCCGCATCAATACCGTCCGCAGAAGTACCGGACATCAAGCCGATTACCAACCGGTGCGGCTTTTCTTTCAATCTCGTTATTCTTTCAGACACAACCAGCCACCTCTTCCGCTTTGCCTTTCCTCACAGCGGCACCGATATGTCCCTTATTTTCCTCTAAAATCTCTGCTGCCCGCGTTTCGTCCACTTGCAGCAGTATCATGATAATCGCTGTTTTCGGACGGTATTCACACCGCTCCAAGGTGGCGACCGCCGCTGCCCTTTCTATGCCGGTAGCACTTTGGACAATCGAAATACAACGTTGAATCAATTTTTCGTTGGCCGGTTTTACATCCACCATCAGATTGCCATATACCTTGCCCAACTGAATCATCGCACCGGTTGATAGCATATTTAACACCATTTTTTCCGCTGTGCCGCTTTTCATCCGCGTGGAGCCGGTCACTACCTCCGGGCCGGGGGCGGGGGCAATCCCGATATCCGCCAGACAGTCCGCTTCCGAACCGGCACAGCAGGTTACCGCCAACACATGGGCACCCAGGCTCCGAGCATATTCCATCGCCCCCAGCACATAAGGCGTCCGGCCGGAGGCGGCGATTCCCACCAAGACATCTTTGGCATTAAAATCAATGGCTTTCAGATCTTCCGCTCCCAGTTCCCGATTATCCTCGGTTCCTTCTACCGCCTGAAACATCGCCCGCTCGCCGCCGGCAATAATCCCGACGACCATCTCCGGGGCGGTCGAATACGTGGGGGGACATTCCGCGGCATCCAACACCCCCAAACGGCCGGAGGTCCCGCAGCCACTATAGACCAGCCGCCCGCCTTGCCGCAGCTGCGCCGCGATCACCTCCACCGCCGCCGCGATCTGTTCCAGTACCTGTTCCACGGCCAAGGCCACCTTTTTATCCTCATCATTGATCAGCTTCACCATTTCTATGGCAGAAAGCTCATCAATGTGAAAGCTGCGCTCATTACGCCGTTCTGTTGCTATTCGGCTCAATTCCATGTCATTTCCTCCTTTGGCCACCATCAAATCTCCTTTATCACTCGGTAATTCTCCGGCAACACCATAAAACACTCGGCATATTCCTTGCGCGCCTCGATTCCCCTGAGTCTCTTTAAATGAGAGTAATATTCAAAATACGGAAAGCTTTTGCTTCCGGTAACGAACCAATGGGTTTGAATGGCTTCTTCCCATAACAAAAATCCCGCCCGGCTGATGCCAAAATAGGTATAGGGCCGGAACTCTCTGGCATCCTCCCAATTCTCCGCAAAGTACAACGGGGCAAAATGAGCCGGCCGTTCCCGTAAAAACCCCGGCAAGGCGGCATAATACCATGCATCTTGGACGATTTTATTACAGGTCTCATGATCTTTGTGCATACTTCCCCCATAATGGGTAATCAACAGCCCCGGCCGCTCTTTCCGAATGATGTCGCATACTTGAAACCTGACCGCTTCCGTATCTGGCAGCTCCCCATCGGCATAATCCAAGACATAGGCCGTACCACCCAGTTTTTTTGCAAAGGCTTCCGCTTCCGCTTCCTTTTGACGGCGGTACGCGGCTACCGACAGATGCGGCGGGTTACCTTTCTCACCCCCGGTCAAAGCCACTGTGGCTATATGACCGCCCGCTGCTGCACAGGTAGCTAACAGGCCGCCGCAGGTGAGCTCCATATCACCGATATGGGCACCAATGGCTAAGATTGATTGTCGGGACGCTTCTTCCGTTATTTTTCCCATATATATCTCCCTTACTTCAATTAACTTAACATCGCTTATGATGATTTAGTTCTGCTATTTAACAAAGATCTTTTGCCATGACAGCAAATAGCCGTACCCTGACAAAGCCGGCGTCCTGATATATTTTCCCGGCATGATTGTCACTTCCGGTGAACAAAGACATATACCTAGCTCCGGCCTTCTTCTCGGCTTCGCAAAGGGAATAAAAAAGCAGTCTCCCCAAACCTTTATGTTCATGCGCTTTTGCCACTCCAATGCCGGCAAAATATCCTCTTCCGGTTGCTTCCGGATAAACCGGCCCGGCAAAACCGACCACCTGCCGCTCTTTTACCGCTACCAGCATGTTGATCTCGCGGGCGGCCACCGGTATCTCGACATTCCACTGGGGATTACCTAAGGACTCCACCATTGTTTCCAGTCCCGAGTGGATATCATGGCGGTACCATTCTACCTGATAGCCCGCTTCCCCCGCCTTGCCGCAAAGTGCCGCCATTCCCTCCGGCCGGTGAAACTCCGCCAGATTAAGGTACATCGCACATTCAGTCGCGGTTTCCTGGTAACCGGCCTGCCGCATCCATTGATACAAAGGTATATCCAGCGCGATGCCCGGCGCGTTATTGTGCTGATCCGGCGCCCGCCCCGGTATCCGCCACGGCAGGCGCATAGGGTTAAAAAAGCTGCAGACCGCCCGGACCTTACCGGCTGCCCGGAACGACTCCTCCAGCCGTTTCAGCAGCCGCAGGGCATTGGCTTGGGTTTCCGCTTCCTCCGCCAGTAAAAGACAGGTGAAAAATCCCCGCTCGTTCCCGCCCGGCAGTTCGTCGCCGGTACACCCGCAGATAAATCCCCATACCGCTTCCTGACCGGGAGAACCTTCCGGTTCCGCATGTGTTAGTACAAATGCATGGCGGTCAGAAAAATAAGGGTGTTCCATTAAACCCCGGCTTAGCTCCGGCCCGGACATCGGAACAAATCCCTGACGCGTCCCGGAACTATTCCATAGACCGCTTATCGCCTCTTGATATCTGTTATGATAATTGCTGATTTCCATCATGAACCCGTATCTTTACCCTTTCACAGCTCCCACTGTAACCCCCTCCAGAAAATACTTTTGCAGGGCAAAAAACAGAATAAACATCGGTACTGCCGACAGGCAGGCTCCCGCCATCATGGGTGACAGCAAGGTTCCGTTAGCAAATTTAAAGGTCTTAAGCCCCACCTGGATGGTATACATATGTTCCTTGGAAGTCACCAAAAAAGGCCAGAAAAAGTTATTCCAACTGCCTAAAAAAGTATTAATGGCCATGACCGCTAGGATCGTCTTCGACAGCGGCAGCACAATCAGGCGGAAGGCTTTCAAATGACCGCAGCCCTCAATCTTGGCACTTTCCAGCAAGGCTGTGGGAATGCCGGTAAAAAACTGCTTCGCCAGAAAAATATTATAGGAAGTGGCAATTCCCGGTAAGATTAAGGCCGCATAGGTATTGGACATCTGAAATTCACGTACAATCAAAATATACAAGGGCACTTGTGTTACCTGATAGGGAATCATCATCGCTACCAACACCATAAAAAACAAGAATCTTCGGCCTTTAAACTGAATCTTGGCAAAAGCATAGCCGGCCATACTGGCAAACACCACGTTACCGGCCACCACACAGACCGCTACCACCAGACTGTTAAACAGCCAACGCATGGAATTGTCACTATATTCAATAAACGCTTTATAAGAGTCCAGCGTCCACGTCCGGGGAAAGATAGAATAAGAAGTGGAGGCTGTCTCAATATCAGGCCCAAACGACCAAGTAAGCATATAAAAAATGGGGAATAAAGAAATCAGGGCAAAAAACACTAATACCACGGTAATAATCACATCCCGTGTGTAACGGATTTTTTTGTTGTGTAAATGCTGTGAGTATAATCCTGAAGCCATTTTGTCTCCTTCTCGGGATGTGCCTGCATCCTGCTTTTTCGCAGCCTCCAGATACGTCCCCGTTTAATATTGATACTCCGACCAGTCACTAATAATCGATATCATCACCCATAACCCGGAACTGGAACATGGTCAGAGCGGCAATGACAAGAGCCAGCATAATAGCCTGGGCACAGGCCAATCCGTATTTGCCATGCGTGAAAGCATTGTTGAATACCAGCAGGCCGATCATCGTGGTATTGTTATCCGGACCGCCGCCGGTCATCATATATGCATTCATAAATACTTGAAAAGAACCGATGATACCGGTCACCAGCAAAAATAAGGTTGTGGGCTTGCATAACGGAAAGACAATATAACGAATCTTCTGCATAAAAGTGGCACCGTCAATCTCCGCCGCTTCATAATAAGAATTATCAATGCCGTGCAGGGACGCCATATAGATAATCACGTTGCTGCCATGACTGGACAGCAAGGCCATCATGATCAGGGAAAACATGGCCGTGCTACTGGAACTGAGCCAGTTCTGCGACGGTATCCCCACGATTCCCAACAAGCGGTTAAAAATACCGGAGGGTGAGGCATCATACAACCACAGCCATACCACCGCCGTGGACACCCCGGAAGCAATGCCCGGCAGGTAATAAAGAGCTTTAAAAACCGCCTGGGTACGCTTCTTAAATGGCAGTATCATCAGCGCGACGGTAAAAGCCACCAACAAGGACAGCGGTACCACCGCAACGGTGTAAACTACGGTATTGCGGATAGCTTTCCAAAACAAGCTGTTGCCCAAGGACGTCACATAATTCTCAGCCCCGATCCATTCCGTGCCAAAGGGTTTATAATCCTGAAAACTGGTAATCACCGCCGAAACTACCGGATATAACGTGAAGAGCAGAAATACCAGCATCGCTACGGCAATAAATCCCCAGCCGCTTAGCGTCTCACCTCTTATTTTTCTCACTTTGTCATCTCCTTTCGTTATTAGCAGAAAGGTCTTGCCCACTGTTGAGAGCAAGACCTTCTGACATCTTATTTTCGCTCGCTAATTGATCCAGCCATCAGCACAATTTTCTTCCCCAAAAAGATTTACCGCCTCCGTCACAATCGTATCATATACGCTTTGAGCGGTTACTTCCCCGGCCAGAAGCGCCTGGAACTTCGGAATAATGATTTCATCCATAATAGTCTTCGCATTGGCAGACATCTCCGCGGTTACTCCGGTAGGCGGTGCCTGCACCATGGAAATCGCCCTAGCTGTAGCCGCCGCGTTAAGCTCCGACTGATCTAAGCTGCCGGCCAACTCCTGCTGGGCAACACGTCCGCTTTCACAGACACTGGAAAGGTACAGTTCATTAGACAGGCCGGCAACCCGGTCGCCGGAACAGATATAATCCATAAACAACAGTACATTCCGCAGATGCTCGTCGGTGGTATTGTTATTGCGCAGGGCAACAAATCCATCTACCGCACCATATACTGACTCCGTAGCATTATCCATGGTAGGCGCCGGGAGAAATACGTATTCCATCTCGATTGTACCTTCCGCCGCGGAACCGTCGGCCATGGCGGCGATATTTGTCTTGACATTGTTCTCAAACAGCGGCATCGCCTTGCCGATTATCATGGCATCCCCGGTCTGCAGCATTACCAGCCGCTGCTGGGCTTCCACCGCGTAATCAGGCATGCTTCCCGAGGCCGTCATCGTTTCTACTGCCTCCAACAGTGCCAGCATATTGTCGGAAGTATAAGCATATTGCAAATCAGCGGTGAAGTTGCTGCTGATACCGGCTGATACCCCAAAAATACTCACATAATCAGAGGCGGTTACCCCGGCATTGGCAAAAGCAAAGCCAACCGTGTCCGCCGTGGTACCGGCGGCTGCGATCTGTAAAAATTCATCAAAGCTCCAGCCTTCGGTCTGAATCTTCGCCACATCCGCACCCGCCGCTTCCAGCATAGCCCGGTTGCCGCCTAGAGCCTGAACCGTAATATATAGCGGCAGACCGTAAACGGTATTATCTAAAGATAAATAATCCAAAGCATTCTGGTCATAATCGGCCAAGCGGCCTTCTTCCATATAATCGGCAATATTGATAGCCGTACCCATTTCCACAAAAGTTCCCAGACTGTTATAAGCGATCTCGGCAATATCCGGAGCCTCACCTGCCAAGGCCATGGTGGTCAGCTTAGAATTGTGCTCGTCCCATGAAGTGGTGATGATCTCTACCGAGATATGGGGATATAGCTCCTTAAAATCTTCCGCCCATACTGCCAGTTGCTCGGCATAGGTAGATGATACCGGAGGCACCATAATAGTAATGGTATCTTCTGCGGCGGGCTGGGCAACTTCTGCCGGTGTTTCGCCTTCTGTCTCCTCTGCCGTTTCTGCGGCGGGCGCTTCCGTCAGCGGTGCGGTATCGCTGCTGTCGGTATTACCGCCGCAAGCGATAAGACTCATAACCATTACAACCGTAATTAATACAGCTAAAACCTTTTTCTTAATCATTAATAATCTCCTCCTATTCTTGTTTTAATATTCCTGTTATTTTCATTAATACTTATACTTTTTAAATTTTAGAAAAATTAATACTTAGACAGTCTGCATTATTTTTAATATCAGGAATATTATGATAAGGTTAGTTTATCATCATTGTTACAATGTTTCAATATTCGTTCTATTTGGCGGTACTTTGTTTCACACTTTGGTACACAGCCGTTTTTTTCATCGTTTTTACGGAACTTTTATGAAAGATTGACTCCCGGAGCCGTTTTTTGATTGATTTTTTCGATGTGGGTTTCGTGAAAACGCTGCAGGCACTCGTCATAGTTTACTGTGGCATAAGCGGCGTACAGCATATCAATTACATTCAGCTGCGCAATCCGGGAAGAAATCGCGCCGCTGCGGAACAGCGCCTCATGTGCCGAGGTATAAAGCACATGGCTGGCCATGCCGGTGATGGTCGAGGGGGCAAAGCGGGTGATGGCAATGGTGGGAACGTCATTGGCGTTCAGCGCTTCCATGCAGCGAAGGATTTCTTCGGTTTCACCGGAGTAAGAAATGACAATCCCTAAGTCGGCAGTCGTAGCGTTTTTAGCGGCAATCAGCTGGGCATGCCAGTCGTCATTGACAAAGCAGGGCTTGTTGACCCGCAGGAACTTTAAGTAGGCATCTCTTGCTACTCCCAAGGAAGCGCCGATGCCGAACAGAAAGATGCAGTTGCAGGCGCAGATCAAGTCAACACACTTACGGAACTTCTCGATATCAATCATGTTAACGGTTTCTTCCAAGGAGCGGATATTCTTATAAGAAATCTTTTCAATCACGCTTTCTAGGCTGTCACCTTTGCCGATGTCCGATTCGTCTGCCTGGGTACTGTTTTGGTACAGCGCCAGTTCGTATATAACTGCCTGACGAAATTCGCGATAACCGGTGAAACCCAGATGCTGGCAGAGACGAATGATGGTCGAGGGGGAAACATAGATGCGGGCGGCCAGCTCACGGATATTCATTTCCATGATAGTGTGCGGGCATTCCAGAAAATATTCGGCGGCTATGCGTTCGGCGTTTCCCACGAAATTCCGTGATTCACGCAGTCTGATTAATGGGTTTTTCATAGCGTCTTCCTTCCGGCCTCATAGGTTAGTATAGAATATTTCGTACCGTTCTTGCAAGAGATATTGTTTATCAAATATCGGGCTTGCAGCTGCCCACAAGTCACTGAGACAAAACCTGAAATCGTAAATAAGCTGTACTGTCATATGATAGCTCGTACGAAAAATTATTATGGGTCCGGCTTGCACTGCCAGACGCTCCACATTCATTAAACATTTCTTCCATCAAATCTATTATTTCACTAGCATCGATACCGTTAAAATGCTCGACAGTAGTTGCTAATACTGCTGCATAATATAAGGCAGTATCTATTTTATTAGACTCTCCCACATGCAATCCGATAAGCTGAAATTGGGTAATTTCATCTGAATTATTTTCAGAAAAAGCAAAAATTGTGGTATAGCTGTTAATTTCAATATAACCAAAACCTTCTTCATCTACTGTAAATTCACTGATTATATTATTGTCATCAATAGAATTCAAAATGTAGTTAAAGGCGGCAGGAAATGTATCAAAGGTCCCCAGCGTTCCAAGTTCAAATAATGGAGGCGATACATACTTTTCATATATTTCATTCAATTTCTCATCAAAATCTTCTGAAATCATGTTATAATTATCAATATGAGAGAAATGTTTTTCATATTCTGGTTCAAGATATTCGGCATACTCTTCCGAAACCATAATTAAGCTGCTAGAAAAACCAAGATCATTGTCATATTCGTCCATGTTAATCATAGACACGATATCGTTGTCAACAAGCATTATAAAATAGATATTCTCGTATTCTTTATCAAGGTCATATTGATCCAATAATTCATTTATAATAGAAATGAATAATTCAGAATCGGTTTTTGGCGTAGATTTATCTAAAAAAATCCTTATAGACAATAAGCCGCTTTCACCGATACTGATTATGGTATCATTATATATGGATTTTACAGTTTCATACAATAAGCCGGATGTTATTTCTTCCTGCCCTTCCGGCAACGATGAATTATCCTTAGATTCTTCTGCTGATTGTACTGACTCAGACGGACCGGATGACTCAGGCTTTGTTGTGGCCTGCAAATCAGGTGATATAGTATCTTGATGATTATCAGGTGTTATCTCTTCGGTTTCATTTCCCATTCCGCATGCTGATAGTACAATAGACAAGCAGATCATAATAAATACAAGTTTTTTCATGAACAATCTCCAAGTAAATTTAATACGGCTATTGTATCATAATTCATTCAAAATATCCATATTATATATTATGGTATTTTTTTACATAAATTAGCCCATAATGCCTATGAATCAAGATAGAAACTATTATGCTCACCTAAATAAGGCGCCCTTTCTTTCATTATCATTTCAATGGTAGAAAACATAACCGGCTGACGGATGAATCCTGTTTCGTTATCTACTAACTCATGATCTAATACTTGAGGAGACGTGCATATTTCCTTTATTTCCACCACCGGGGATACACAAGCATCTATATTATCAAAAACATCCATCCAATCGCTTAATGTCCGTTCCGCGATAATTTGCTGTATATCATCTTTTATAGAGATCATTTTCTGATTATCATAAATAACGCCGATCAGATCAGTTCGATCAATAGCTTCACAGAAAATCTTCCAGAACTTTGCTTCTAATGCCGCAACACATAGTTTTTTGTTGTCTTTAGTATTATATATATAATAATTAGCATGCTTACCTAATAAAACATTAGCTGTGGCATCAAGTTCCTTATGTGACACAACATACTCTGGCAATATCAATTGCATGCAATTACTATATACTCCATCAATAATCGAGATATCTATGTATTGCCCCATACCGGTCTTGAAGCGGTTTATCAGCGCAACCAGCAAGGCATTCACGGCATTTAGTGCGGCACCGATATCTGAGATCTGGATGGCCGGGATATAATCCTCCGGTTTCTTTTCCCTATCGCCTTTCATCAGAATATCCAGCAAACCTGAACTGGCCAGATAGTTCAGATCATGTCCTGCTTTATTGGATAAACTGCCCTTTTGCCCAAAACCGGTAATCGAACAATAAATCACACTGGGATTAGCGGCTTTTACTGTCTCATAATCAAACCCTATTTTTTTCATAAAGCCAGGCCGGAATGACTCTATTATGATATCGGCGTCTGTAAGCAGTTTTTTCAACCTATCTTTTTCTGTTTCATTGTATAAATCTATAGTAATGCTTTTTTTTCCTCTATTAAGGAAATTGAAAGCGGCATCGCTGCCATTGGTTATCTGCCCATATTGGCGCATATAATCTCCCAAGACAGGCTCTTCTATTTTGATTACTTCAGCACCAAGGCTTACAAAGAAGGACGTTGCATATGGGCCCGGCAATAAACGGGTAAAATCTAAGATTTTAATATTATCAAATACCATGAGTATTTCTCCTTATGTTTCATGAACTTAAGCCGGCAGACGTCACCTTAAATCAGGAAGCCATTTTCTTTTCAAAATCTATCCGCAGTTCGTCACGAAAATCCGGGTGGGCAATATCAATCAAAGCTAAAGCTCTTTCCCGCAAGGTTTTACCCCTTAGCTCCGCAATTCCATACTCCGTTACAATAAAGTCAACGTCGTTACGCGAAGTCGTTACTGCGATACCCTCACTCAAATTAACTACTATTCTCGATATTTTTCCCTCCCGCGCCGTTGAGGGCATGGCCATAATTGATTTACCATACTTAGACATAGCCGCACCCCTGACAAAATCAACTTGCCCACCAACGCCGCTGATTTGTTTATTGCCAATCATTTCAGCCACCACCTGCCCCATCAAATCAATCTGTAAGCATGAGTTGATCGCGATAAAATGGTCATTTTTCATAATTACTAACGGATTATTGACATATGATGTCGGCATCATGTTCATCGCAGGATTATTATGTATAAACCGGTATAACTCTTGGGAACCAAACACAAAGGATACCGTTGTAACACCCTGATCAATCTGTTTTTTCTTATTATTAATAATCCCGGCTTTCATGAACCGCATAGGACCGTCAGACATCATTTCCGAGTGGATCCCCAAATCCTTCTTATTGCTTAAATACTTTAAAATCGCGCCCGGTATTTCTCCGATCCCCAACTGCAGGGTATCGCCGTCTGAAATCAATTTGGCACAGTTCTCACCGATAGCCATTTCAACCGGCCCGCTGTCTTCTACCATAAATTCAGGGATTTTTGCCTGACATTTGACCATGCTGTCAATATCATCTATATGAATAAAACTGTCTCCCATTGACCTTGGCATGTTTTCATTTACCTGGGCAATAACCACTTTGGCATTATCCGCCCCGATCCTGATATAATCCACATTTGTGCCAAAACTGCAGAAACCGTGTTCATTCGGCGGCGAGACATGAATCAATGCCACATCGATCGGCAGTTTGTTTTTAAACAGCCATTCCGCCTGTGACAGATTGCATGGTGTAAAATCAGCATACCCCGATGCCACGGCATGTCTGCTCACCGGACTGACAAACGGTGTATTGTATCTAAAATGTTCATACATGTCTTCCTGAAAGAAAGGCAGATTAAATGCCATAAATTGAATAATCTCAACATTTTTAAACAAATGCTTATTTTCTATCATATGCTTGATCAAATAATGAGGCTCCGCGGCAGCTCCCGGTATGACGATCCTGTTCCCTGATTTTATTAAGCTAATTGCCGTCTGGGGATCAACAAATTGCAATGTGTTTTTTCCTGTCATCTCCATCATGTTCCTCCTCATCCTTATCATTTTTCTGTACATTTTCTAAGAATCTACTGGTCTCATCTGATCTTATTCTAAGATTCCTTACTCTCGTCCTTTAATACTCCAGCGTACCGATCAAGGTATTAGCATCAACCTCCAATGCTTTTATCAGCTTTAAAAACACGATAATTGACATCACTTTGTTTCCCACTTCAATTTCATATATATACTTACTGCTAACTTCTGATTCCTGTGCCAATTTTTCCTGTGTCCATCCCTTTTTTTTGCGACATAATCTAACACGTTCACCGATCTCCCTTATAAATTCATTATCTTTAATGTTATAACATACTCTGATTTTATCTTCTAAGTTGGATTCCGGCATTTTGTCAACTCCTTATAAATACTATAATAAATTGTTTTCCAATTTGACACCATCTATAGTTCTATAATACACAAAATGTCTTGTTAAATGCAGATCGCCTATTTACTTAATACTTGTTGCTTACATTAGTATTGCTCCATAATAAAAACAGCCACTGTAGCGACAATCACAGTGGCTGTTTTTATATATTATAAAATTGGAAGGAACCCCAATCTATTAATATTCAGTAAAATCCGGGTACCTTGCCAGCATTTCTGATTTCAGTTTTTCCCATGCGCGCAAGCCTTGTTCGGTTTCCGCAAAAAATTCGTTGTTTTTTACCATATAATATGGTACATATGTCGTCTGCCCTTCGGTTTTGATGATTTCATTATCTAGTTCCTCGTAACAAAATATCGGGGCAATAAATGAATCGTCATACAGTTCATATATCGGAACCGGTTCACAGAGCCCTTCCACCCGCCGGACAATAAATACAAGATATTCCGCTCCGATCTTCATAATATTGACAAATCCCCGTTCAATAGAATCGGGATTATGATCCAGGCTCAAACGCCAATGATTAGAAATTAGATAAATATCCTGCCCTGCCAGCATACCGCTACCGGCATATACTTCCTTAACAGATACCAACTGTCGGCTTGCCATGAATAGATGTTCTATATCACCAACCGCTGCTACCCGTAAAATAATAGGACTGTCCGGCAAAACCTTTGACAGCTCTTCACAACTGCCAACCGCAAACTGTTCAGGCAATTCGGCCACCTGTAATTGATCTAGGTAATCAGCCGCTCCTGAAAGATCCGTATATGTTTTCCGCTTACTATGTCCATATATTGCTGCGGCCAGGATGGCACACATGGTCAGGTAAAGCAATAAATGCCTTTTCATGAATACACCTCCTGGGCAACAATACTTCCTCCGTCGATGCGATACAGATGGTCAACCAAGATACGGATATCCTCACTGTTATGGCTTGCCAACATGATTATCGCACCACGTTCCTTTTCTTCCAGGATAAGTTTGCGTATTATCGAAACGCCGCTTTCATCCAAGGCATTGGTCGGCTCATCTAGCATGATAACATCCGGCCGCTCCATAACGGCCTGGGCAATGGTTAGGCGCTGTTTCATCCCCAGTGAATACTTGCCGTATGGCCGTTTATCATCCGGGTCAAGCCCAACACGGCAGATCGCCCGGCGTATTTCTTCTACACCAATTCGCTTCGTCAAACCGGCTAAATACTTCAGATTCTCGATAGCGGTTAGATTCGGATACAGGCCGGCATTTTCTAAAACAATGCCCAAGCTGGGCAACACGGACAAATCTCGGCGCAGCACTTTCCCGTTCCAAATGATTCTACCGTAATCTACTGACATCAAACCTGAAAGCGCCCGGAACAGCATCGTCTTACCCGAACCATTCCTACCGACAAATCCATATATATTCCTTTCGCTAAAATTTATATTAATATCTGCTAGTATGATCTTGCCGCGTATTTTTTTTGATACATTTTCTGCTATCAGTTCCATCTATGATGCCTCCGTTTCCGAATTAGATGTAATCAAATCGTGATTTCTCACTAAAATTCCCCCGAACAATAGGATTGCGCTGCCTACAGCAAAGATCAGAAGGAATGAATGGCGCAGTTCAATATCCGGATAGGGCGAATGAAGCACTTGGTTCACCGCTTGGTTCCGACTATTTTGCCATCCTAGAATCAAGCGACTAATGGGATTAAATATCATAACATTTTCAGCCACTTCGTCAAAAAGCTTTTCAATGGCAGACACGCAGCCAAGTAATGTAATACAGATCACTTGAAACCCGAGGACAATCATGAATGCCCTGCTGCTCCCCAGCCATATGGCCAGCAGATTAATACTTAAAGTCATTGCATACAGCCAAAAAGTATTAAGAACAAAGTGACAGAAAAGCAAGTAAAATCCCGGTTCATCTGCCTGTAACCGGTATCGCAATGCCGTTGACATGATCACGGTTGCCAGTAATATGATCTGATAAAGACTTATTGTCGCTATCAGCGAAAGCGCTTCGCCGTAATACCAGTTCAGACGCTTCGGATACCGCGAAAAAACATAGATACTTGCCGTGCAAAAGCGGCGATAAAACGCAGTACCAAAGTAAATTTGGAAAATATAATTGGGCAGCATACGCATAATCAAAGATACAAGTTCCGGCATTGATAAACCAAGCGGAAATTCGCCCCGTGACCCGCTAAGCTGCAAAACAAGCTCCGATAATGCGATTTTGCTGTCATATGGATTCACATAAGCAACTGCCAGCAATATGCCGCCTCCCAATGCTAATCCGACAGTCAGTATAAGACGGTATTTCATCGTACTATACCTTTCTTGCTGCCTAATATGGCTGAACTCACTGAAAATAAAACCAAAAACAACAGACCCACTACTATAAAAATAGGACTTTTTTTCTCGTCGTTAAAAAACAGAAGATAATCATACCATTTTATTGTTATAGGAAATTTCGGTAACATTTCTACCAGATAAATAGTGGCGTTAAGTAATAAAAAGACTGGCAGGAACATAAATATGCGATATTTTACTCTTACAATAGCAGAAAAAGCCACGGTAAAAGCACCAAAAAGGCCTGACACAAACGCAAAAAAAAGTGTTCCGGCCAAAGCATATAGGTAAGGGCTGTACTGATAAATATTTCGCATCAGATAATTATTCACGCTTTGAATATAATCGGAATCATATGCCCCCCAATTAGTCAAGTCACCCATTGCTTCCAATGGAAACGAGAAAGAATTTAGCAGCAATTCCAAGAAGAAAGGAACAAAAAACACCAATGCAGTCGCCATAAACGCAGCCATTATCTTACTTAGTAAATAAACCGGATATCCCAACCGGGCTGCCATCAACACCCCTTGACCCGAATGATGTTCTCTGATCAAAGAAAAACCCGCTGGGCACACCGTCAGAACCGGGTACAACTGTATCAGCAGCAGCGTGGCATCGGCCTTGTAGTTCACTCGGTTATAACTGAGTAATAGCAATTTCATCGGCTGGTACATCCGTGTGACATCTCTTCCTTGAAATTCCGATACATTTACCAGATAATTTATCATTATCATAATGAGTAATATATAAAAAACCATGGCGGTTTCTTTTTGCCTAAGTAAAAAAATAATCTGAGACCTTATTGCTCTTATAAACATCTTCAACAGCTCCTATTCATGAACAGAGCGATAGCATTATTTAAGCTATCGTTCTGTTCATGGTATTGTTTTTTAGTTAAAACTTAATACAACAATGAATCATTCATATATAATTAATGTTCACCTCGCATTATAGGATACCACCGCACTGGCAGCTTTCTCAGTATTGCCACAGAACTTAAAAACTACACTGTCAGTATCTAGATATCCCTGCTTTATCGGAATCGAAGTACTTGAACTGCTTGTCTCATTTAATGTAACATAACTGCTGTCCATAATACGCGTTCCGGCTGTGTTTTCTATGCAGACCCGTATTTTCTCAAAATTATCATTACCACTGCTTGGATAAACAGAATGGCACCTTGCGGTTACATCATTGTATGATCCGCTACGAGTCAATGCTTGCCTTTTGTTCCATGAATAATCGGAACCAAGGCTAATAGTTACATCAGATTCAAGAGCCGCAAACACAGGTACACTTGTTATTAAAACTAATGCCAAAACAACTATACTTATAATCTTTTTATTAAGTCTCATCTCATCCTCCTATAATTAACAATTTTAAAAGTTAATTAGCCCATTATTATTTAATCAGCTAATTTTATCACAAGTTTAACCATTACATCTGTAAGCCATATATGTATTCACTTAATTAATCTATCCCACAAGCTTGTTATAACATTTTAACATTAACTCGCTCGTATGTCAATACTATTTTACAACAATAAAACTTAATACGACAACATTCTACCGCCATTAAGCAATACTCTACCGGCAAACACAAAGCCTATACCAAGTTCCAATCGAGATTTCCTTTATCTCCTTTTCATTGATTCCCTCTCTCATGAACAAAAAATCAAAATTATATGGATCTTTAGTGATTTCCATAGCTAAATCGCCTTGCGGTTCTGGAAGTATGCTACCTGAATTTGTAGCTGTCTTTCCTTGTTCTTTATACAAATCGTTGACAAGCCCATTAAGTAACGCCGCTCTTGACCAATTGTTCTCAAGGGTCTTATCTACATAAAACAACGCTTTCTCTCCGTCATTATCGCATTTATCCATAATGTATTGATGATGCCCCCACGGAACCGCGCTTAATTTCCCCACCAGCTGGGGGGGGATTTCATCGGGATTATTTGCCACAGCCAGCGGGGTATTTGAATAAAGCCAAAAAAATCTTTTCATGTAATCCAGATTTGTCTCTGAAAAAGCTTTTGATCCTAGTAAGCGTTCTGTTAAATCCAGACTCAAATTGTTAAGTATGCCGGTTCCCCATGCTTCTTCTACATTCATTGCAACTATATCTTTCCCCATAGACCAATAAAACATCAGCATGTCCTGATTTACCTGTATAGCTGCTTTAATCTGTAAGGTTCGGAAGCGAGTGCTTAATCCTTCAATCCATGATGTATATTCTTTGTCTATTTTTATTAATTGACTCAACAATCATTCCTCCTTCTATAGGTGTGTTCTGCCATAAGTTGCCTTTAAAAAAGTAAACATTAAAAAAAGTACGCTGGCGTACTTTTTAAGCATATCGACGGCTAAAAGAGGGTGAAATTAACGGTCTAATTTATTCATAATTCTGATACAGCCTCGTAAATGCGTAAACGGATGTCTTGAAAACGGCATCAGAAACAACCCGCGGTAATCTTTTTTGCACCAATAATCCACCAGCCAGAAGGCACTTTCATCTGTGGACACGGAATTTAACCCGATAAGCTTTTCTCTGGCCGTAGGGCTTATCCTCTTCTTGCTTTCAGCAAACGTTATCTTATCAATTAACTCATTGGTGTTAGTAAATACTTCTTCTATGTACTTTTTTAACTCCTCAATATTCAAGGCTTTGGAAAAATCAACCAGTTGCTCCCGGCTAAGCTCGTTGCCGGTAGTAGAAACCAGCGCTCCGGTTCTTGCCTGATAGTCTCTTTCGTAAAATATCTGATTTTTATCTGCAATAAGGGTGTTTGAGGTGATGTCCTCGATTCTGTTTGTGTGAAAAAGATAATAAGCAATGGTTTTATCATTGCCAAGAGGCATGGCTGAATATCCGTCAGCTGCAACGCTGTCAAAGATATGACAGTATATTTCCCAGAGATAACTTCTGAATTCGAGGAGATATTGTTTCCCCTCTTCATACTCTTCTTTTTTCTTGATGCTGGCTTGCGCTTGTTTAAAAAGCTCTGATAGCTCTGCTTGACTTTTCATCTTTTATGCCTTCCGGTTGCCACGTTATAATTTGATCATTATAACATGTTTCGTGGCAATCTACAAGCACATTTTTAAGATTTCTATTACATCCTGCTTGTTTAATGGCACGTAGGCAAAGGCTAGAAACCCGTTTTTCACCGCTTCTTCCGCCATTTCTTCAATATGCTCCGCTCCGATTCCGACATCCTTTAGCCGCTTTGGCAGCTTGCCGGCTTCAAAGAACTTTTCCATCTTTTCAACTGCCAAATTCGCCATTTTATTACGATTCTCGTCATAAGGAACATGCCATACATTACCGGCGTATTCGGCAAACTTATTACCGGTGGCATCATTTATAATATAACGTAGCCATTGGGGAAGCAGAATAGCCATACCTTCTCCATGTGCCAGGGGATAGCGGGCGCTAATCTCATGTTCGATCGGATGACATGACCACGCCGAGGTTCTACCTAAGGTTGTAAGTCCGCTCAGGCCAATGGCTCCGGCCCACATAAGATTTGCCCTCGCCGCATAATTATCCGGCTCCCTTAAAGCGGAAATCCCGTATTGGATATAGGTTTTTATTACGCCTTCCGCAATCCGGTCCTGGACAAAAGCATCCTCGTCCTTGGCAAAATAACTCTCTACCCCATGAGATAGTCCGTCAGCAATGCCCGCCGCTGTCACTTTCGCCGGCAACGAACAGGTATAGGCCGGATCCATGACTGCCACATGGGGAACTAAGTAAGCGGAATACATGCCGATTTTCTTCATTTCAGCGGCATTGCTGATTACTGCATTCCCGTTTACCTCGCTTCCTGTCCCAAATGTAGTCAGAACCACCGCCACCGGAAGGGCTCTGGCTATTTCTCCGGGGGACAGGACTAAGTCCCAAGGGTCGTCATCATAATAATAGCCTGCCGCCACCGCTTTGGCACAGTCAATCACGCTCCCGCCGCCAACTGCCAGAATCATGTCAACAGCACTGCTTCTGGCTATCTTAAGCGCCTTGCGTACGGTTTCTATTTCGGGGTTGGGACAAACCCCGCTATATTCTGTTATGCTGAAACCTTCTAATGAGTTGATCACCTCAAGGTAAACACCGTTCTTTTTAATGCTTTGTCCATATATCAGCATCACTTTTGACCCATGCTTGCCAAGTTCTTGCGAAAGCTTTTTTATGCTATTCTTGCCGAAATGAACCTTAGTCCTGATATTGAAAACAAAATTCCTCATTTCGCTGCCCTCCTGTTACTTCACCATCCCGCCGGCTCATATCCCGCGAAACATCTTTATGATCTTCACACATCGTTCCATGTCACTGTCGAGCGGATTGGCCACATCCATCCGATTTGACATGCCACAGATCCGGCGCCGTTGTTCTCCTAGCGTTACCCACCTGTTATTGGGGCATTTGCACAGTCTTTCCGGTATATGGGCACAAAACCATTCAAAGAGTTCCGGATCCTCGGCAAGGAGTCGGCCGGCCATGTCGGTTATATTGGCGGCATTATTAAAATACACACAGATTAACAAGGAATCGCAGTCTACATAGAAACCGATGCAGCTTTTCCCCTTATAGGTAAATTCTGCCTTCCATTTGAAATCAGAATTAATATTGCGCAGAGGTTTCACGCGTATTTTCAACGGCATAGCCTTTAGGGTCTCGGTAAGCATAGCAATATTCTGGGCGGCTTGCCCAGGCACCGTTTCTATTATGTCCGGCATATCCGGCATCGGGCTGTGGAACCGCTTATAATCTAGCCGCAGATAATTCATCCATTTGTACTTACTGTCGGGAGCCCGGCACAATACGGCAAGACCCAAGAACATTTTCGGATACTTTTCATGGATGAACACCAATTGGCTTCCTTGTTCGCTTTGATTAATCCCGTTATCCAGAAGAATCCTGACCCGCTGATGTTCTTTGCCAGCTATTTTGGCAGTGCCGGCATTTTTAACTACCTTTTCAAAGCTATCTGCTGACAGTTTGAGGGCATAGGTCTCTTGACATAGCTGGGCACATTGACCCAGTTCATACAGGAATCTAAAATAAAAAGTGATCGACTGCTGAAATACATTTCTTAATGAGGATTCCTTAGCATCCTGATAATGCTGTTTTTCAATCAGTAGTTTCCCTTTATTCAGCCGGTGCCGGTTCCTCATATATTCGTCGTACCGGGATGAATCTATCGCGAATGTTAACGGATCGGCATACATATCAAAATACAGGCTCATTACATACTGGTAGAACTGCCTCTCTCCCTCAATATAATCCTCTACGGTTATCCCATCGTGAAAAGTGACGGTTGTTTCCCGAAAAGAAGCCAGCATACATAGACAGTGATAGATACTTTTCTGTGCTGAGCTTTCCCGTTCATTTCTGACGAAGTCTTGTAATAACACTTATCATCCCTCCTGCTGTATGTTTAAAACAAGTTTTCATATTCTCTTCTTACTGTAAGTCCATTCATTTCTATACTTCGCTTTGACAACAATTCCAGTATATCAAATACCCTATGATTTGTCTTGTGTTTTTTGTTAATCACCGACAGCTCCGTACAGCCAAGCAAGATAATATCCGCGTCCTGCTTTAATAAATTCCTCATCACATAGCCGTATTTACTTGTGTCCGCTGATATTCCTGCCTTTACATTTTTATAGATTAACTCACTGATATATCTTTGCATATTCTCTGGCGGTACCTTGACACAGATTCCGGCCTCATTGAGTTCTTTTTGAAACAGGCCCGAACGAACGGTTCCCTCTGTCGCCATCAAGCCGACTTTACGGATTCCTTGCAATGTCAACAGCTTTCTTGTCTCTTTTATGGCATGGATGAAAGGAATGTTTATTTCTTTCACAATAGCGTCATAAAAATAATGCCCTGTAATACAGGGCATTACCAGACTGTTTACTTTTAGCTGCTCCAGCTTCTTAGCTATCTCTGTCAATATCCCCGTCGGGTTTTGCCGGGAATGATCCAGAATGTATTGCGTTCTATCAGGAATACTCGTAATATTAAAGATAATCATATTCAGATGTTCCTGATCGGATCCCGCATCTGTCATTTTTATGATCAGCTCTTGAAAATAAGCCGTCGCCAATGGTCCGTTTCCGCCGATTACCCCTAAGACACTCATGATATTGATACCCATGCATTCCGCAGGTTTCCTGCGGAACCGCTAAAATAAGTATGGTTGAAAGAATCATTAGCATGCATGGCTCCTTTCCTTATATTTTCTTTCAACTTTCTCCTCCCCTTAGCCCACCGCCTGTTCAATATATGACACAACATCAGTAAGCGTAATCATTTTCTGAATATCGTCATCTTCAATAATGATCCCAAATTCTTTTTCAAACTGAAACATAGCACTGATCAGTGTCATGGAATTCATTCCGGTTCCGCCTCTTAAATTATAATCCATGTCCACTTCCATATCTTTTTCCTGTAACATCTCTTTGATAATATCAATCACTTTTTTCTCAATTTCACTTCTTAATATCATTGCGCTTCCTCCGTTGTATACATTCTCTTGATCTTTCTTGTCGAAGTCTTGGGAAATTCACTGTCACGTAGAACTACCTTAGTCACCTGCATATAGGCCGGCAGCTCTTTATTGACGTTGTTTACTTCGTGTTCAGCATATTTCTTCACATCTGTAATGGCGTTTTCTTCTATGTAGGTTTCATCCGGAAAAATGACAGCCATAATTTCTTCCCGGTATCCTTCTTTGGTACTGACTACCTGCACTTCCTTAACCACCGGCAGCCGGAAAAGTTTCTGTTCGATTTCCTCCGGAGAAACGTTTTTTCCGTTGGAAAGCACCATGAGATTCTTAATCCGTCCGGTAATATAAAGATAGTTGTCTTGATCTATCCAACCGATATCGCCGGTCTTGAACCATCCCTCCCGCATAGCTGCGCTGGTGCTTTTTTCATCCTTATAATAGCCAAGCATAACATTGGCGCCCCTAGCCATTATCTCTCCCACTGCGTGGCCGTCTGCTTTTTCATATGTGTCGTTTTTATCTATCGCGACTTCGCAACAAGTAACAATGCGTCCAATGGAATAACGCTTTTTAAATCTATCCGGATTAGCCGACAGCAGGGGGGCACATTCGGTTATTCCGTACCCCTGCACCAAGTTAATTCCGATATTATCAAAAAAGTCGATATAAATCTGATCTAAATATGCACCGCCGCTAATCATTAGCCGTAGCTCTCCGCCCAGTTCCTTCCGCACGTTCTTGAATAAACTCCGGGAACAGTGAATACCTGCTTTATTCAATATAGCCGATAACCTAAGCAGCAAATAAAACAGTTTTTCTTTTTTGCTTTTCCGGACAGCTTCCATAATTGACCTATGGATGCTTTCCACCACCATAGGCACGGCAAACAGGACGGAAGGCCGGAAAATCTTCAGGTTCCGGCTCATGTATTTTAAGCTGTCATTCAAAGACACGGAAGCACCAAAATACATCAACAGCAATATGTCACACGTCATTTCATAGGAATGATAAAGCGGTAATATGGATAAAGAAGAATCCTGTTCACTCAGCCCGAGAATCTGACTGGCGCTTTGCACGTCTACCATTATGTTTTTTTGGCTTAACATGACACCCTTGCTTTCGCCGGTTGTTCCCGATGTAAATACAATAACTGCCAAAGCATTGACATCTATCTGATCGGAAATTTCGTCGGAAAGCAGCTCCCGCGCTGCATCTGCATTGGTTTTTTCCTCATCCATGCATAGAATAGAAGGTGATCCTGTAAGCTGCAAATCATCTATAGAAGATTTGAGCTTCTTTTCACAGACGACACAATCCACATCTGCCCGCTTAAGTAATTTGCCATATTCCTGCGGGAGCAATTGCGTATCAATCGGAACCGCTACCATACCGGAATACATAATTGATAAGTATGTGACAATCCACTCATAAGAAGTCTTCCCGATAATGGCAATATGTTTCCGCGGCAGATTCAAGGATTTAAACAGCCCTGACTGTAGCTTCACATCGCGGTATAGCTCAGCATAAGTCCTGATTATTATCTGATCTTCCTTTTTGTAGCGAAACGCTGCCTTGGTGCCGTATTGACCGGCAGCAAACACTATCAGTTCTTTAATAGACGCCAGCTGTACCCCTGGTGCATAAAGCGGATTCTTAAATGAATTTCTCATCCCGTATTCTCCTGTTTTTTAATATTTTATAGTAGTGACAGCCTTTTAGGAAAAAATGATCTTCATATCTTCTTCCGACAAGTCCACGGTATCAAAATGTCCCGCCAGAATACCGGTGTCATCGGATTCCTCGCTCATCCGGATCAGCTCTTCCAAAAATCGCGGCAGGTCATTGCCTATCTGCTCTGTCATGGCATCGTCAAAGACTTCCCGGTCGGCCAATAAGCTTATCCTTAATACCGAATCAATGATGACCGCATTGACTTCCAAGGCATTCATCATGTAGTTATCAGGGCTTATATCTTCCCCGGCAGGAAAGTCGGCATATTGGAACAGCTCTCGGTTTAACATGGCAGTGTAATTCCCCAAGTAGTTTAATTTCATTATAGCCTCTTGGCCGGCGCGGCGATCGGCGTACCACGTCACAAAGGAACATTCATCGCTGGCTTGCCGGGACTTATTTATTGCCCTTTCAACTGCCTTGACGATGCTTGTTGCCCCGTTCTCATGCTCTTCAATCACAGCCGGTGTTATAATGGTAAACCAGCCGATTGTCCTTGAAAGATCCCGTTCTCCCGCTGCCGCGTTCCGGCCGTGCCACTCGAGGTCAATGATCCGGCATAAATCTTTATCTATCCTGTAAAGGGCCATTACCGCTGCCGCTACGAGTGCTCCCAGTTCACTCGTCCCGATATTCCTGCCGGCCATGCCAAATAAACGAGCCGTCAGTTCGGCCGAAACCAAAACCTGCTTTTTTATACTGTTCCTATAAGTGGCATAGTGCGGCGTCCGTATAAAGCCGGAGCGGGCCATATTCACTTTTTCCAGATATTCTGCTTTGAACCTGGAATCGCCGGCACTGTTTTCCAGCCAGTACTTGCTGAAGCTTTGATAACTGGCTGATTTACCGGACAAATCCATAGCTTGACTGGTCAGGGAAAGCTTTAACAGCTTTTCCAGATCGTCGAGTAATATCCCCCATGAAATACCGTCTATGATGATATGGTGCGCCGTTATCAGGAGTATCTGTTCGGTTGCTGAAAGCTTAAACAAGCATGTCCGGATTAATAGATCCTTTTCAATATCAAACCCGGCTTTTATTTTTTCACTGATGTTTATAGCCGCTTCCTCTATTAATTTTTCATCTACTTGCGAAAGGTCAACATAAGCCGATTGAAACCCTGACTTCCGATATTTTTCTTCATAGAATAATTTATGCTTTTCCTTCTTGTAATTCATGCGCAGGGAATCATGAAATCTGACAAGGCAAGTAAATGCTTCGTCAATCTGCCCCTTATTAATCCGGCAGTCCAGCCGGACGGCCAGGCTCTGGTTATAATAATGGGGATTCCGGTGATTCATCCTGAAAAACCGGGAAATAACCGGCGTAAGCTCTGCTTCACCATCTGCTTCGATGTTGTCCTGACGATATGCCCGCTCCATCTGCTTAACCATGTCATAAAGCTTGGGATGTTCCAGGATATCAACAGCTCTGATCCGAAAGCCGGCCTCCGATAATCGGGAAGCAATTCTTATGGCATGGATGGAATCTCCGCCCAGTTCATAAAAATTATCCGCGAGGGAAAGATTTTCTGTCTTTAAAACCTCCTTGATTCCTGTTAGCAAAGCCTTGTCTGCCGCGTCATAGTTTTCTGATCCCGGTTTTGTTTTTCCTTGCCCAATTTTTATGCTCAGAAGCGCATCTTTGTCGGTTTTCCCGTTGGCTGTCAAAGGAACCGCCGGAATCTCGACAAACCAAGCCGGTATCATATACTGCGGCAGCTTAACGGCAGCTTCTTTCTGCAGCTTAGCAGGCGTGACGGAACCATCTTTCACATAATAACAGCACAGCCCCGTGAACCCATCCTTACCGTCTTTATACAGAATGACCGCATCTTTTATAGTCGGGATGCCTTTTATCACATGTTCAATCTCCTCTAGTTCGATGCGCCGGCCGTTTATTTTGATCTGCTGATCTTTTCTTCCTATGTATTCAATGCAGACATCGCTGATAAATCTGGCCAGATCGCCGGTCGCATACATTTTTTGTCCTTCCTCAAAAGGGTTTTCCATAAAACGCTCGTCGGTAAGTTCTTTTTGATTTAAATATCCGGCGGCCAATCCTTTTCCGGATATAAATATCTCGCCGGTTTCCTTTATAGGAACCGGACTCCTGTCCGCCCCTAAAACATATATTTTGGTATTTGCTGCCGGTTTCCCTATGGGCACGGCGAAACCCTTGTCCCTTTCCTGGCTGTATTGATAAATCATGCACCCCACCGTAGCTTCGCTTGGTCCATATTCGTTAAATATCTCCATATTCCCGCCGAAATTTGCCGTTATTTTCTCTGCTAGGGCGCAGGTAAGCTGCTCGCCTCCCACTATTAGCCTTTTAACCGAAGATTCTCGATAGGCCTGATCTGTCAGCAAAGACATATGGGAAGGGGTCAGCTTGACGGCCTGTACCTTGTTATCTTTTATGATACGGTACAGTACATATTCCTCTTTGTCATCTCGATAAATGACGATCTTATTCCCGCTGATCAGCGGCGTAAAAACCGCGGTAACGGTTAAATCAAAGGACAGCGAGGTAAATAGCGGGAAGGCTACATCCTCACCATGGATATACATCTCATCAGCCCATATGACATAATTGGCCAGACTCATATGTGTCACGATGATTCCTTTGGGCTTCCCGGTCGTCCCGGATGTATATAAAATATATGCCGGACTCTCCGGATCTGTTTCACAGGTTATTGTCTCATGGTCTATGCCCGGGGATAGCTTCTCGTGCTCCAGACAAACTACTTCCCTGCCGTTTACCTCGTCCTTGCCATAAGCGGAATTAGTCAGGATCAGTTCTACTGCCGCATCCTCGATGATATAATCGATCCTGGCCTTTGGGTATTGGTCATCTATGGGAATATAAACACCGCCCAGTTTCAATATTCCCAGCATAGCGATTATTGTCTCAAAGGAGTGCCTGGTGATAATCCCTACTCTGCTGCCCTTTTTTACTCCTTTTGCCTTAAGTATAGTAACTAGATGGTTTGTTTTATGATGTAATTCTCCATAGGTAAGAAAATCATCCCCATCTTCCAGGGCAATGCGATCCGGTTTCATTGATGCCTGCTCATCAAATAATTCCACGACGCTTTTGTTGACAGGATAGGCTTTATCCGTATCGTTAAATTGATAAATCAACTGCCTGTACTCAGTCTGGGACAATAATGAGATATGCTTCACTTTACGGTCCTTATTCTCTTTTAAGCTGGAAATAAGGCCGAGCAGCTGCTTAGCCATCTGTCTTGCCTCACTGTCTGGATAGACGGAAACCTTATAGTCTATTTCCATCTGCAATCCTGAGTTTTCGTCCCAGCCCTTGATAATGACCTGACGGGAGTAATGCTGTTCGCCGTTATAAAATTCCCTTCCGGCGGCCTCCAAACCGGCTATTTTATTACGCAGCTTCAAATTATAATAATTAAAGCAGTTGTCATACAGACTTTCGGCTGCCGTCCCGGCCAGTCCCAGCTCCTTCACTATCATGTTATATGGAAAGCGGTGATGTAAAAAGCTTGTCGTCAGCTCCTTTAGTACCCGGACCGCCATTTGGGAAACAGTTTCATCTGCATCAATCTGAAATCGGAACGGAACCGAGCTTACATACATGCCAAGTGATTCCCACTCCTCCTTTGTATTTCTGCCGGCAAAGGGAATGCCTATGGTAATATCATTTTCATGGGTACTTTTTCCCAGATATATCAAATATGCCGTCAATAAAACCGCATTTAAAGAGACACCACATTCTTTTCCGTATTGTTCTAGCTGTTCTTTGATATCCCGGCTTATATGCACTATTTTTCTTTTTCCGGCCAGTTCAGAAGCGGCTCTGTCCCCGGACAGACCAGGCTTGTCCAGTTTCTCCTTCCAGAAGAGCCGCTCTTTCGCATATCTTGCCGACTGCAAGTAATTGGCTTCTTCCTTCAGAAAATCGACAAGATATGAATCAGCGGGGGCAACATCCTGTCCTTCGTACTGATCGCTGATCATGTTGGTTAATAGCTGGAATGACCAGCCGTCGGCAATCACGTGGTGCAGCTTGACGAAATACCCGCAAGCACGACTGTTGAGCTGGAAAACGATGAACTGGTATAAAAAACTATCCTTCAAAACAAAAGGAACCGCCGCCCGTCTTTGCGCCCATTGTTCCAAGCCGCCCTCGTCAAGACATGAGCGGCTCAGGTCTTCAAAGGTCACGTTTCCGGCTTCCGGCTGGTAATATTGATAATATTCGCCGTCCTGTTCCATAATCCGCGTATGGAATATGATATTCCTTTTTATCACCTTAGCTATCGATTTTCTTAGCCTTACCGGATCCAGCGCTCCTTTTACCAGCACATAGCCCCCGATATGAAACATGACCGAATCAGGATGAAGCATCTGCGTCAGCCATATCCGCTTCTGGGGCTGTGTCAATGGGTATATTTCAGTATTATTCTTCATGTCGTTTCTCCTCAATAGGCACGTTGGCAATTAAGGATTTCACAAGACGCTCTTCGGTCAGATAAAGTCTGTTTAAGTTCTCCGCCGTTTTACGCAGTGAATTCAGACTGTATTTCCCGTTCATCTTATAGCGTTCTATGAAAGCCAGGGTCAGTCGCCAGCCGTGTACCAATTCATTCAGGCTGTCCGTATTTATCAATCCTTCCTCTAGGACATGTTCCAACCGATATTTTTGAGCATGCTGGGCTTTTGAGATGTTTTGAAAAGTAAAATAGAGCCGGTCTGCCGCTTCTTCGAACCAGCCCGCTTCTTCGATTTTTTCATTATAGACGGCGATAAAGCTTTTTAATTCCCTAAGCCCGTCCATGATCTCTTTTTTATGATTCCTGATATGCTGCAACAGAAGCACACAGCTGCTTACGTGCCTTTGTTCTACGGTGGCGGCCGGGGAAGGCCCAAAATCCATATAAGACGGATATTGTCTGTTTGCCGCGAAATGATCCCTTGCGCCTTCATATGCGGTGATTATATCTTGATATTTCATCTGCTGTTCCTTAAAATCAAGGCTGTTCTTATCGCTTTGTTCCAGAATATACACCGATTTAAGCTCATCGTCATATCCGTAAATAAGCAGGGTATGTGGCCAATGCTCAATCTTGTATGTATCTTCCCTGAGCGGGCTATAGTAACAGTCGATCTGAATAATTGCCATCCTGCCTCTTGCCAGGGCCGACTTCACGTTGCTGATAATGTCGTTGCTATGTACGATTCGGTTGATCTTTAATCCGCAATTGTTTAATAAATGTAACAGCTTATCCCGTATAATATAAGAAGCCTCAATACTGCCGCCGTTATCTGAACTCTCATAAATAAGCACGTCATTGCAGAGTACCTCGTTCCGGTCATACCCGTAGTATTGCAATACCGGAAAAAGGGCATTATAAAAACAGTCTTTATAGATGACCTCGTTAAACGGCTCAATGCCCTCGATATATATTTGGGAATTCTTGTCTGCTGTCCTATCGCCTTCGCTGCTTAAAAATGCGGCTACGGCGGCGCGGAAATGCTCTTCAAATCCATTCATCCTGGTTTCATCTATCTGCTCATGGGCGTAGTTGAAGTTAACCCGGAGTTTCTTCTCTATGATCAGCCCGGTAATATCTAGCAGATAATTCAGAGGCATATCCGGGTCAGCCGTATTACCAAAATCCAAGTCAGAGATAGTGAATAGATCGTAATTAATATTTTGATCAAACTCTCCCAGATAGTTAAAGCGGACATCTGACGTAAAGTCCAGCTTTTCGGCTATCATTCTATCTTCCGACAGATATTTTAAGCTTCCGAATTCCAGCCCGCCGTTTGGTATGGTACCGAGATAATCGGCGATTTTTTCGATGTATCGGCGGGGAATATCTTCCTTAACCTGAATAAAAACCGGATAAACGCTGGTGAACCATCCTACCGTTCGGGCGATATTGATTTCTTCATCTAGGCCGCCCCGGCCGTGACCTTCGATATCTGTTACAAAGCTCTCGATGCCCATGGTTTTTTTAAGGGCAAGGGCTGTACAGCCGAGCAGGATATGATCCATATTAAGGAATAAGCTGCTGGATTTTTCTTGCATCTGTCTGGTCAGTTCCTGGGTAAAAACAATGGGGCGGTCTTTCCGCGTTTTCAGCAGCGACCAGACCTTAATTGTTTCCGGCCGGCCAGCTGTGATTTCATCGGCAAGCTTCAGCCAATATTCCTGTGCGGATGCAAGCTTGCTGCCTTTCGTATCGTCAATCAGCCTGTCCACCCAGCTTTTATATGAATGTGTCTTATTGATCAGCCGGAATTCTTCATGCCGTAACATCTGGTTATATCCCTGCGCAAAATCTTCCAGGATAATACGCCAGGAAAAACCGTCGGTCAGTAGATGATGGATAACGAAAAGGAGATGGTCACCGTCATGTTTATGAAAACAAGCCACCTTGATCAACGGCCCGTTTTGGATGTCAAGACCTGCCTGTATTTCATTGATCTGCGCCAGCATATCCGACTCATTTGCCATATCAAATTCCTCTATCCGGCAAAACTGCCCAATGGTTTCTCTGGCGGCGGGAAGCACTGTCTGCAAGATTGGGGCATGATCTGTTTGATACCTAGCTCTCAGCATATCATGATGCCTGACAATTCCTTCTACCGTCAGGCGTACCGTCTCCATATCAAACCCCTTGGCGGCGTGCAGAATAAGGGATTGGTTATAATGGGAACAACGAAAACCTTTTGTTTCAAAGAACCTTCTTTGGATAGGAGAAAGCGGAACATCGCCTACGAACGGTTCTTGGCTGATTGCCTCGTCGGCGGCAACCAAGCTGGGGCTTAATTGCTCTATTGTGCTATATGTATAGATATCCTTTACAGAAAATTTATAGTGTGGCAGCATTGCCACCATACGGATGGCCTTGATAGAATCTCCGCCTAGTTTAAAGAAGTTTGCTTTAATACTTATATCCTGAATGCCTAAAATCTCTTCCCATATCTTTGCCAGCTCATGTTCTTTCACATTTCGGGGTTCTACATAAGCATCCGCATCTTGCGTTTCTTCCAAAACTGCCGTTGCATAATGTGCTTTCATAGCTACTGCTTTTTCTTTCCATGACTGCCGCTGTGCTTCCTCCGGAACCGGGATGCTGCCGATCATGATGTTATAATCTGACAGAAAGAAGCGGATAACTTTCTCTAAATCGCTTAGCACATGCATAATTGTCTCGGCGCGGTATAACCCTTCATGATATAATAGTTTCACTCCCATCCTATCTGTTTCTATCTTAAACCGGAAAACTAGGTCGGCATCCTCTGATCCAGTGTCGTCTGTACCGTGCAGACCCTCCTCTTTGACAATAATCCTAAACAGCGGCTCCCCGCCTTTGAGCGGAAGCCCCAGCGCTTCAAAGACGTGATAGAGCGGATAGATTTTATTCTTATATGCCTGACTCACTGCATCTTTGGATTCCAATAATAACTGCTTAAAGCTTTTATTCTCAGTATGACGGTAGCCAAAAGCCAGGATTCCGTTTACTTTATCTATGTCTTCTAGCATGGCCGGAATGCCAAACAGCACTTCCGGCTGCCCGGTATAGCTGTTGAGCAGATAAGATATGGCGGCAATCAGCAAGATATATATAGCATAGTCGGATTGACCGCACAATAACCTGATTTTTTCATAAGTAATGTTCGCAAAATCATAATCATATTCTTTTCTAATCCGCTTTTCATCATTATAAAAGTCATAAGGGAGTAAAGTAGCTGCTTCGTACCCTGACAGCCTATCCAACCAATTCTCATATTCCTTCTGGTATTTATTGCTGGAAATCAATATATTCTTTTCGTACCTATCCATATCCGTCATCCTTTCTGCGACAAATTTACATAGATATTCATGGCAATTAGTTTATGATAATTTTATCTCAAAATCGCTCAGCAGCTTGCCCGGAGTATCGACTGCCTGCTCCAAAATACTTATGTACTCGCGCAAAAGCATTTTAACCGTTTTGTCAGTGAACAGTTCTTTACTGTATATAAAGCATACATTCAGATGTTTCTCCGCGGTGTTAAACACGTTTACCTGTAAATCAAAACGCCCATCTGTTTCAATATAATCATGATAAGCCTTCACCTGAAGCCCTTCCAGCTCCAAGTCCCCGTAATCCGTACTTTGCATAATAAACAGCGTGTTAACAAGTTTTCCTTCAATATTTAACTTAGGAATCACCTTTTCGGTCAGCACATCGAACGGATATTCCTGATTAGCATATGCTTTTAATAAAATATCCCTAGTATCCTTTAGGAACCCTTCAAAGGTTTTCCGGCTCGAAGGGTAATTTCTGATTGGCAGCATATTGACGAACATTCCGATTATGTTCCGGGACCATGGCCGGGTTCTGCCTTCACAGCTCAATCCGACCACTAGGTCGTCTTGTTCCAGCCATTTCCCCAAAAGGACATAGTAAGCGGAAAGCATAAGCATGTTTAGGGTAATGCCGCTTTCCGTGCAGAACCGAAGTATCGTGTCGCGGTATTCATCAGCAAATTCATAATAATGCGAGCCTTCCGTATATTTACTGATTCCTTCTTTAGCAAAATCCGTTTTCAGTTCGGTTGTCATATGTCCGTCTTGAAATTGCTCCAGCCAAAAGCTTTCTTGCTGTTTTCCCTCTTCTGATGCCATAAAACGGTTATACCATTCCACATAGTGTCCATAATGATGTTTTATTTCGGGCAGGCCGCTCCCGCGGTAGAGCTCATGAAATTCGTTTATTAATATCGCGATAGATTTTCTGTCGGCAATAATATGGTGGATATCCATCAGCAGCAAATATTCCTGTTCCGCATACTTTACCAGCCTGACCCGGAACAGCGGCGCTTGCTCCAGATTGAAACGCTTAATAAAGTCATCTAGGTCGTCATGGGCCGCACCCTTGCTTATTTTTACATATTCAACGGAGAAATCGACCTGATCATTTACTTTTTGGATATATTCCCCCCGCGCAAGATGAAAGGAGGTACGTAAAGCCCGATGCCTTTTTACCAGCTGTTGAAAGACCGCATTGATTTGGGTTATATCGGCTTTCCCTACCAAGAAAAGCGCCCGGGGGATGTTATAAGCCGTATCCCGCTTCATAAATTGATGCAAAAGGATCATCTTTTGGGCGGGCAGGAGGGGAAATGCATCCTCATAACCTGGTACCCTTGATACTGGCTCAGGTTCCGCGTATTTATTATTCCCCTCACTGGCCGCGCCGCTCACGCCGGTTTCATGTTCTTCCATCTCTAAAAACATTCTGGCCGCACTCTCTTTATGAAGGCGGCCGCTGGCAACTTGCTCTAATATATATGTTTTCACCTGATGCATATCTCATCTCCCTTGCCGAAACATTCCGGGCTTAAAAATTGAAATCTACGTCTGTCTTGCTGCTGTCTGCCGCAACGGTCACTGCCGCCGCTAGGCTGATATCGGCTATTTTGATCATATCATTTCGGGAAACCATGTCCAGCACTGCATGGTAGTCTTCAATCATTCTGCTGACCATTGCTTCTTCCAGATAATCTTCCGCATATTTAATCTTGACCCTTACCTTCTCCGGCAGGATCCGGACTATTACGCGCATTTTCTGCGTTTCGACAGTGGTAATATCATTTTCATATTCAAATTCGATACCGTCACTTTTCGTAACCTCTTCTTCAAGGACAAACATAGTAAAGACGGTATCAAATAAATACGATTTTAACAGGTAGTTGCTATCGGTCAGGTCTTGGACGATCTCACTTAGATAATATTGCTGGTTGTTGATGGCTCCGATGAGAACGCCCTTGATCTCCTCGGCATATTGGGCAAAAGTCTTCGCGCCGGAAGGATAACTCCGCAGCGGAACCCCGTTCGTCATGGTTCCGATCAGCTTCTGCAGCTTTTCCTGCTCCCTTCCATGTAACGGCGTTCCGATTACAACGTCCTCTGATGCCGTGTATTTGGAATATACAATGCCGAAAGCAGCCAAGTAAACCATGAAGAGGGTCATCTTATGCTTGACTGCCAACTGGTTCAAACGGTTGAACAAGGCCTCATCCTCGATATTTAAATCTTTATCTGCTCCTTTATATACATCTTTTTCGTCAGGGTCATGCCTGTCCCATTTTCCCTTTTGAGGATTGAACCCCTCGAAAACATCCTGCCAGTACTTTCTTTTCTCCGTTAGATCCATTTCTGTCCGCTGCTTAAACTGCCATGATGCGAAGTCTTTATACTGGATCGCTAATTCATCCAAGGGCTTATCTGCATAGAGGTCAGCCAGTTCACTGACCATGATCATGGCCGATAGTCCGTCCCCGGCGATATGGTGATAGTCTATCAGTAATTTGGTACCTTGCCGGTTCATAAACAATGTCGTTCTTATCAGCGGCGCTTTGGTTAAATCAAAGGGCTTTATATATGTGCTGATATCACAGTCCTCTTCGGTTACAACCGATAAATCAAAAGGTATCTGCTCATGAACATACTGCACGATCTCATCTCCCGATATCCCAAAAGACATCCGCAATATCTCATGCCGATACACGAGCTTCCTCAGCGCGGTTTCCAGACGTTTTACCTCCAAACGGCCGTTTATCTTAATCAGCATGGCGTTATTATTCCCGGTCGCCAGACTGTTTAGCTGTTCTTCCATATATAAGCCGATCTGCTGAAACGACAGTTTGTAGCTTGCGCTTTCCGGAATCCGCACTATCTCTTCCTTTGCGCTTCCCGCATGGGTGCGGATATATTCCGCCAGCTTACTGATAACTGCGTCGTTAAACACGGTTTCCAGCGGCATATCCACTTCAAACTGTTCGTATATCATAGAAATCATCGTCATCACTTTCAGCGAATGGCCTCCTATGGCAAGGAAGTTATCTGTCCTGTCAAATTGATCTGTCTGAAGAATCTCGCTCCATATGGCGGCAAGCTTGATCTCTATCTCATCCAAATAGGCTGATTCCTTTTTTCTGTACATTGCCCCTATTTTCGGCAAGGCCCGGTAATCGACTTTGCCGTTTCGGTTCATGGGAATCTTCCCGATCTGTCTGATCCCGGACGGGACTTCATATGCCGCCAGGCGTTCTTTTAAGAATTCATACACGTCATTTTCTTTAATGCTTGTATCCGCAACATAATAAGCGATTATATTTTTTTTACTTTCTTCCTTGACCGGATTTTCCTCATATCCGATTTCCTTCATGATTTCTGCCACTTTTTCGTGATTTATTTCTTCTTCCAGTTCCCGCTTTGACTGCTCCAGTTCAATATGCCCCAGCCGTACCTCCCAGCTGTTGGGGAAGGTATAGTTGTCATATCCTTTTTCTTTTCTCTGTACGTATATTCCCACGTCATTGACCCGGCAGTTGCTGGAACATGAGCCGGTATCCTGGGGCTGTCGCCAATAATCGCTGCGGCTTTTTAAAAAATCTTGGATTTCTTCTTTTGTTACATCAGTATATCGGTAAAAATCAACGATTTCTGTTTTTTCAATTACATCCCTTTCCAGTTCCATTCCTTTACTGAGCATTTGGGTTACATAATCCTGTTTGGCATGATAGAGGTATCTTTGCTCTAATATCTTTTCTTCTATTTCCGCTACATTATTAATCTTGCCCTGTTTCAGTATGTCATACAGCCTGACATCGAATATCTGTCCCCTAGAGAGGCCGTTTATAATAATGGGAATATGATTTTCATATGCATATCTGGTGCTCAGGGTGGTCAACACCTTAAAGCATCCTTTGCATACGCTGTATTCTTCCTTAAGCCCGGCTAAGAAGACTTTGTTCATATCTTCCTGGGTCTGGATGACGCAATCCACGCCACATTCACTCACTACCCTGTCTATATTTTTAAAGGCCGCCTCCGATATATAGCCATTATCAAACACGAACGCCAGCACCTTGACGCCCATTTCGACTAGGCGGCAGAGGGCGTAGGTACTGTCTTTTCCTCCGCTGTAAAGCAGTATGCAGTCATATTGACTGCCCGGTGTCTGTTTTAGTTTTGGCGCCAGCTCGTCGATGGTGCGGAAATACTCATCCGTCAGACCTTGGTATTCCTTGTATTCATTACATACATTACAGATGCCGTCTTCTCCTATCGATACTCCGTCATATTGGGAAGTGAGTCCGCAAAGACAGCAATGCCTGGCTTCTTCTTCATCTTCTACATGAATCAGACCTTCCCGGATGCCGGGATAAGACAGCAGGACTTCCTCAATCCCGGCTAATTCAATTCGGTTCCCCCTTATTTTTACCTGTCGGTCTTTTCTACCCAGATACTCCAGATTGCCATCCGGCAGAACTCTTCCATAATCACCGGTCCGGTACAGCCGTCTTAACGAATCTCCTTCCGCCGGCACCGTTAAGAATGATTTTCCGGATAATTCTTCATTCCTGTAGTATCCCAGTGTCATATATCTGGTCTCTATCCATATTTCACCCTCTTCACCGGCATCACATTCTTGGTATGCTTGATTCATGATATGGACAGCCGCCCCATCCATCGGTTTACCTATCGGGATGTTTTTCTTATTTACGTCGGCCGGCATTATCTCATACCATGTTTTTACCATTGTCGTTTCCGATGGCCCATATAAGTTCACCAGCTGGATTCGTTCCCCCTCTTTTTCATACCATCCTTTCAGAGTACCCGGCTGGATTCGCTCTCCCGCCATCAAAACATACTGAAGTTCCGGATATCTCTCTCTTCCCTCTCTGGCTTCGTCAATCAGCCTGAACAGGGTAGGGGTACAGTGCACCACGGTAACTTTCGCTTCTTCTATCCAATTGCCTAACTGTCCTGCATCCAAGATAATCTCTCTTTTCTCCGGAATGCAGATAGTCCCGCCAAAACACAGCGGAACAAAGATGTCGCGCATAACGGCATCAAAACCGGGGGAGGTCAGCTGGCTGACCCGTAAAATACCGTCTTTTTCAAGATAATTCCCCTCCCAGTTGACAAAATGCAGGAGACTCTCGTTTTTCCCCAATATTGCCTTAGGATTGCCGCTGGTTCCTGAGGTAAAGAAGATATAGATGGGATCATCCGCTTCATAGGCACCGTTCTTTCCTAGCAGCTTCTGTCCTTCGTCCGGTATGGCCAGGATGACTTTTCCGGTAGGCGGCAACAGGCTGCTTGCTCTTTCCGCGTTCTTTTTATCGGCAATGATATACTCTAATCCGCTGTATTGCGCCATTGCTTTAAGTCTTGTGTCCGGCGAGTTACTGTCTAAAGGAACAAATAAGCCGCGGGCTTTCAATATCCCGATCATGGCTTCCACCATTTCTACCTTATCGTCAGACAGGATTCCGATCGGCGTCTTTTCTGCCGTTTTCTCCCTACAAAGCCGGTTTTTAAACATCTCCGATCTTTGATCAACCTCACTATAGGTAATCCGTTTATTCCCGTATTCGATCGCCGTCCTGTTTTGGTATTTTACTAATGCTCCCAGTAGTTTCTCCTGTATGGTTTTTTCCATGATTATACCCTGCTTTCCTCTTAAATTATTGATCCTTGCATGCCGAACTGATCGAGTAATATGTTAAAGGTTAAAACAATAATCAGAATATCGTCATCATATGGCACATTGAGCTTAAAATCTGCCTGGGCATATTGTTTTTTATATGCCTCAACCGTGTCCGGATTGAAGACTCCCTGTCTTTTTATCTGTTCATAGGATAACATATCCATGATATACTCTTGCTTAAGCCTTAACAGATCGCTGCTCCCAGGTGCTACAAAGGCAAATTTGGAACGGTTTACAATTTCCTTAGGCACGGTTTTTTCGGCAATCTTTTTAACTATATACTTTTCCTTATAGTTCCTCAGCTTCATGTCCGTCGGCAATTTTCTGGTAAATTCTATTACATCTTTATCTAAAAATGGATAACGCGCCTCTACTGAATTGGCAAGGGCCATCCGGTCGCCGTGATCGGTCAGCAGATGATCCCCCATCCTCAGCTTGAAGTCTATATAAGATCTTTTATTAAATACATTGATACCTCTTATTCTCTCTTTATTGATCAGGGGATGGCGGAAACAGTTAAAATCATCATATCGGGAATTGACTTTATCAGAATACAGGATTCGGATTTTCCTTGCATATTCATAGTGATATTTCTCATATAGAAAAATCTCATCCCCCCAAAGCTGCTTTCTTATTTCTCTTTCATCGGCGTCAATAGTACTGGCGGACGTCAGGGTGGCTTGCTTTGCTTTTAAGCAGTCAAACCGGTATCCTATGTAGCCGCCAAACAATTCATCAGCGCCTTCGCCGGTAAGAACTACCTTCACATGATCGGAGCGCACCTGCTCAGACAAGGCTAATGAAGCCGTGTTATAGCTTTCTTTTAAGGCTGTTTCCGAATGATAGACGGCTTTTTTCAGTCTTGCTACGATGCCGTTTATGTCAAACGGGATCTCATGATGGACTGAATTAAGATGCTGGGCCATCAGCCGCTGATACTTGCCTTCGGAAAAGGTTTTGTCAGTAAAATTGATTGAATATGAATTCCGCTCCAGGTTTTTATTGTTTTGGTGTATCTTACCGGCAATTAAAGCAGAATCTAAACCGCCGCTCAGATAGAATCCCACCGGTACATCTGCCTGAAGCCTTTTTTCTACCGCTTCCGTTAACAGTTCATCTAGACGCTCGATATAGTATTCTTCTTTGCCCTCTTTTTGTCCCTCTTCGTCCTTATCGTAAATCAGATCCCAATATTCTTTATTGACTATCCCGTGATCTTTGTCCACCACAAGGAAATGACCAGGCTCCAAGCTCCGGATATTCTTAAACAGGGTTCTCGGGCTGGCGATGCCAGGGAAATTCATAACCTGATCCAGCCCGGTAAGATCAATTTCCTTTTTTACATAGGGGTGCTGAAAAATGGACTTGATTTCAGAAGCAAATATAAACATCTTATCAACAACCGTATAATAAAAAGGGGCAATGCCAACGTGGTCCCTTGCACAGATAAGTTTCTTATTCCGGCAGTCATACAGGGCGAAGGCAAATTGTCCATTCAAACTGCTGATAAAATCGAGGCCATATTCTTCATAGAGGTGAAGGATCACTTCCACGTCACAACGGGTACGAAATACATGGTCTTTTTGCAACAGCTCTCTCTTTAACTCCTTATAATTAAATATTTCTCCGTTACATATCATGAAAACAGTATGATCCTCATTGCTCATCGGCTGATAGCCGCCTTCCAGGTCGATAATGCTTAATCTTGTAAATCCCAGTCCGATATTTTCATCCATGAAATAGCGGATATCGTCAGGCCCGCGGTGTTTTAAAGTGTCTGCCATGCTCATCAATATGTTGATTTTATTCTGGGGGAACCGGTTTTCCCCTTTTAGATCGAAATAGCCGCATATACCGCACATATGATCTTCTCCTTCATCGATTGTTTTTATCCAGCAGAAGTCTTGCTTCGCTTACTTGTATCTTTCCGCTTTCCAGGTCAGACAATATATCAGTTATCTCTTTAAGTCTATCGCTATCTTGATCTATTGACTGGCTGCTAATGTACTGCGCCATCTCCTTTATGGATGGATAGCTGAATATATCAGACGCCCTTACTTTACCCGGATATTTCTGATCCACCGCCTTCATCAGGGCAATAGCCTGAATCGAGTCACCGCCAAGATTTAAAAAGCTCTCATAAACATCAATGTCTTCGATACCCAAGATACGGTTCCAGATTGCAAGCAGATTCTTTTCTATCCTAGGGCCGCTGCCAGTCAGAGTCCTCGGTGCCTTAGCCGCTTTGCTTTGCAAGTGTTTTAGCATCTCCTTATCAAACTGGTAGCCCGTCTTTTCATATATAGGCTTTAGTTTCTCGTAGTCTACTTTTCCGATGATCAGATTGCTATGCTTACTCAGCAAGGCTCTTTGAAAGAATTCCACCCCCGCAGCAACCGGCAGCATCTTAAAAATATTGACATCCTTCTGCCCGCTCTCATGCGCCATCCCTGCCCCGCTCCAAGGAGCCCAGTTGATCGACAAATACCTTTTGGTCTTATTATTTTGTAACGCCCTGGCTGCATCCAGGAACGAATTGGCCGCCGCATAAGCTCCCTGGCCCAGATAGCCATACAAAGAAGATATGGACGAAAAATTAACCACAAAATCCATTTCGTCGTCTTGGGTGATGTCAGCCAATATCTGAGTGCCGTGCACCTTGGGCTTAAGCACCTTGGCGAATTGCTCTTTAGTTACATTCTTGAGCAGGGCATCATCCGATATCCCGGCGGCATGGACGATGCCGTTTATTCTCCCGAAACGGCTGCGCAGCTCATGAAAAACCTGACCGACAGCAACCGGGTCGGCTACATCGGCTTGGTAATAAAAGATGCCGGCTCCAGTATCTCTTATCTTGTAAAACAGATCACGTTCTTTGGATGCGCCGAAGTCTCGCCTGCCGATCAATGCGATGTTTGCCGCGCCTGCTGCGCCAATGCACTCTGCGATGCGGATGCCAAGCCCGCCCATGCCTCCGGTGATAACATATGCCCCGTCTTTACGGATCATATCGGAAAAATCTGCCGCCGCCGGCAATTCAGCCGGTTCCATTCTCTCACGATAGAAGCGCCCGTTTCTATAGGCTATATAGGGTATCTGGCTTTTAGAGCAGATAGTTTCTACGATATGTCCGGGCGCATGTGCAGTATTAAGACCATCTATATCAATTACCCGGCAATATAGACCGGGGATTTCATTAGCAATCACTTTTACCAGGCCGTTTATGCAGGCATGATAAGGATTTACCGGATCATCTTCGGTGACATGTTTCATAAAATCACTTACCACCACTAGCTCTAACCCTTGCAACATGGTAACCTGTGCTGCCGCTTTCGCTATGTTGAGCAGGCTGTAAATCCCCCTTTTCAATGAATATTCCGGTGTTTCAACCTCCCCGTTGCTTAACGACAATAGATGCACAATACTGATGTTCCCGTTTGCGCACAGTGCCGCTATCTCATCATAGTCTGCTACATACGGCATTGCTTCCGTATCATGTCCTTTGGCTTTTATGCCCTCACAGATTCGGGCGGCTTTCCTGTTTTGAGGATCAAAGATCAAAACCTGCCTTACAATATTGTCATCCTTTATCTGAGCTTTTGGCTCAATTATCTCTTGCTCAATTATCTTTTGCTCAATATAACAAATCTTATAACTGTAACAATCCTTAACTCCCGTTACAGCCGGGCTGCTGATCCTTTTCGCTGTAAAATCCTCTATTCGGGCAATTGTCTTCCCTTCTTTGCTGAATAAAACCAGATCACAGGAAAGCAGGTTCTCCTCATCCTTTACTGCCACGTTATAAATAAAACTGTACAGTACGTGCTCTGTTCTTAAAAACACTTTGAGAGAACCGTAATGAAACGGTAAGTATATCTCTTCTTTCATATTCTGCGTAACGGTATTTATGGCCATGTCATAGACGGAAGGATGGATATAATACTCATCCAGATCACTCTGATACTCTTCCGGCAATTCCAATTTTAAAAGATATTCCTGGTTATTGCCGTAAACCTCTTGCACCAGCTTTGTCCACCGGTTTCCCAGAACAATCTGCTCCTTTGGGGGGCCGTAGCCTTCTATTCCGATTTTATCTAGGCATCTTGCCCGGATTTCCGCAAACGAAGCGGCTGATCCGACGGCACCGGCACGTATTTCTCCTTCACAATAAATCATTTTCCATGTTTCGCATGTGATACTTTCACGCGAATATCCGCTTCCTATGACGAAAGCATAAGCGTCGCCTTTTTTCTTCATTACAGTCTGGACTTTTACTCCGGCGTCCGGGTCAGATGTGGATAAAGAAGTTAAGAACGCGATATTTTTAAGCTCAAATGCTCCATTTGTTAGCGACAGGTTGGCTTTTTGCTGAATTCTTTGTAACCCTTCTCTGGCCATTTCCAGAAAGCAGGTTCCCGGAACGATATAGCGGTCAAATATCTTATGCTCGCTGAGCACCCAATGTCTGCCGACGCTGAATTCGGTATGGAAACAATACCATTCTGCCGTTTCATCCATATCCGCTGAATCAATCAGCGGATGACGGTTTTCCTGAATTTCCAGCCAGCAGCGTTTCTTTTCAAACACATAGGTGGGCAGATGGATTCTTTTGAATGTTTCTTGCCGGTACATAATATCCCAGTCGATGTCCGCACCTTTAACATAAAGGCGGGCAAGTTCGTATAGCTCATCTGTACCGGAATACCTTTCGATAAGTTCCCGGGCCAGCCGATCATATGCTTGTTTTTCGGACGATGTTATCTCATCCGGTTTCTGATCCTCCCTTTTCCGGGAAAGAACTGTATGGGTTCCATATAATGCCGATTCGGGCAAGTGATCCGGCGTGCTGTCCAGACAGACCGCCGCCAATGCCAGCTTTAATTCTTCTAAAGAATGGGCTATGACTGCTAACCGGTGCCGGTAATGACCGCGGCCGGTATTCATTGTATAACAGACATCGTCAATATCTGTTTCAGGAAAATCAGAAATATACTCCTTTATGTGATCCGCCAGCCTTAAAAGCCCTTCTTTCTTTACGGCGGAAACCGTAAATATCCGGGGCAGCCGGGACAGTGTCCGGCTATGGTCTTCCGGCTCCTGAGGGCTTTCTTCTAAAACAACGTGGCTGTTTGTCCCGCTCAGCCCGAAAGAACTGACGCCGCACTTCCTAGGCAAGCAATCGGTTTCCCATGGCGATAAGCGGCTGTTAACATACACCGCAGAGGTTTCAAATTCTATGTTTCTATTTGGCAGGCGGAAATGAATACTAGGCGGTATCTGCCGGTTCTTAAGTGCTAGAACGGATTTTACCAGCGAGGCTAGGCCGGATACATTATCCAGATGCGAGAGATTCGTCTTTACGGAACCGATGCCGCAAAACTGCTTCTTATCGGTATAATGGCCGAATGCCCGGTTGATTCCCTGAATCTCTACCGGATCTCCCAATTTTGTCCCCGTTCCGTGCGCTTCAATGTAGGAAATATCGTCAGGCAAGATACCGGCGTCCCCCCATGCGCCGCGGATTACCTCCTCTTGGGCGCTCACATTAGGAGCCGTTATGCCCACGGAGGAACCGTCTTGATTGATACAGCTCCCTTTTATCACTGCATAAATACTGTCCCGGTCTTTCACTGCTTTATCATAGCGCTTTATCACTATGGCGATGCTGCCTTCCCCGAATATTGCCCCGTCTGAGTCGTCATCAAAGGTGCGTATTCTTTCTTCTTCTGATTCCAGCCCCAGCAATTCATCCGTATACACCGGGCAAAAAGCGATTCTTACCCCTCCTGCTATGGCAATGTCGATTTCATTACTACGCAGGCTTCGGCATGCCAGATGAAGGGCGACCAGGGAAGAAGAACACTCGGTGTTTATTATCATGCTAGGACCCTTCAAATTCAGAATATAAGAAATCCGCGAGGCTACTACCGAGCTTAAATTACCCGTTTCTGCATAAGGGAGCATTCTTTTATCTACTTCCTTGATATATTGATAATATTCTCTCCCGGGAGTAAATCCCACATAAACACCGGTATTGCTTCCGGCCAGTTTGTTGCCGCCGTAGCCGGAATCCTCCAAGGCTTTCCACGCACTTTGCAGGAAAATACGCTGGTTAGGATCCATTAGTTTAGCCTCATGATAAGGAATCTTGAAAAACTCATAATCAAATTTATCGATCTCTTCCAGGTATCCGCCTTTGGCAAATCTGGTTTTCTGATTATCTTCCCCCTTATATCTTAGATAAGCGCGAATATCCTTCTGCCTGCCCGCCGGCATCACGCCGACACAATCCCGCGATTTTTTCAGGTTACGCCAAAACCCGTCCAAGCTATCCGCTTTCGGAAGATTTATATCTATTCCAATAATGGCGATATCCCGTATTGATACTTCTTCTATTTGTTCCAATACTCCGTCATCTATATCGAATTTAAGCATAATGCCGTAACGCTCCCTTCCTGTTTATTGGCCGACGGCCTTAATCATCTGTATATAATAGGACAGCAATTTCTTCATGCTGTCACGAGATAATCTTTCGCTATATTCCATATTGATTTTAACCGAGCTGGCGGCGGTGGCGGTTTCAATGACAATATCACATACGGAGAGAAGCGACTCTTTGATATGCCCGTTCAGGAAAAGAATTCTGATATTGTTTCCTTTTAAAGGCAGAGCCCGCTTTTTCATATTGATTGCCGTCTCTTTATAACCGGATGAAAGTTTTTGTTCCACTTCTTGCAAGAAAGCTGCCATCGCCTCTGAATCTTCTATCTTTTTCTCCCGTTCAAAATTAAGGATAGAGATCATATTGTCATCCGGCAGATTGGTATATAGGGTAAAGGCGTTTTCTTCTGAAATCTCATAAACACAGGCCGCCAAGCTGGTGAACAAACGCTTTTGACTCCACTCGCCTTCTAACATATAAGAAAGGGCGGCATGTCCGCCGGAATGTTGTCCCTTCGCCATAAATGCCGCTGATACACAAACCCTTCCGGTAAATCCTTCCTGATGGCTGCCGGGTTTTGTGCTTAACAGCCCTGCCAATTTTATGATGGTGCTGTTTTCAAAGAAATCCGCAATACTTATTTCCCAGCCAAATTCTTTTTTTAACTTTGCCTGTAATTTAACCAACAGAACCGAATCTCCGCCGATGTCAAAAAAGTTATCGTCCAGTCCGATTTGCTCGGTACCGAGAACCTCTTCCCATACAGCCAAAATCCTTTTTTCGATATCGCCTGACGCTTCTTTTTTAACCGTAGCAGACGTTTTCCGGGAACCGGGCTTCGGCAGGCGCTTTTTATCCACCTTTTCGTTAGCGGTAAGGGGCATCTTAGCAAGACTTAAGAAAAACTTCGGTATCATATAAGGGGGGAGCCTGGTTTTAAGAAACTGTTTTACTGCCAGCAAATCAATATCTGCTTTTCCGGTCACGTACGCACACAAGTAACTGCCGCTTTCTTCTTCCCATTTAAGGACTGCTGCCCGCTGGATCCCGGCATATTCCATTAAGACCGTTTCAATCCCGCCAAGCTCAATGCGATGTCCGTTCAGTTTAACCTGATTGTCATTCCTCCCGATCAGTTCAATGTCCCCGTCCACATTCCATCTTGCCATATCGCCTGTCCGATATATTTTCTCCTGACTGTCATACGGGCTGATGACAAACCGCTCTTCTGTAAGCTCCTTATTGTTTATATAACCTCTGGCTAGGCCCCTGCCGCCGATGTACAATTCTCCTGCGCATCCCAAGGGTCTCAGCTTACATCCCGCATCCATAATATAAAAACTGGTGTTGTGTATCGGCCTTCCGACGGTAATATCTTCGGTGACGATCTCCTTCACCGCTGACCAGATCGTCGTCTCGGAAGGACCATACATATTAAAAATCTTATTTTTGTATACTTTTCTCAGCCGTTTATATAAGGCATTTTCCAGTTTTTCACCACCTATTAACAGCATTTTGATCTGTGAAAGCATGGCTTCACAGTTATCATGCTCCAGTATCATCGCCATTCGGGAAGGAGTGGCTTGGATGATTTCCACCTGGTTTTCCACAATGAGACGTTCCAATAAAAAGATATCTTTTTGCTGGGCTTCGTCCGCTAATACACATTCCAGTCCTAAGGCCATCGCGCATATTGATTCCAGTCCCCAGATATCAAATGAAACGGTGGTTAAGGCTAAAATACGCTGTCCTTCTATAAGCCCAAGCAACTGTTTCATGCTTATAGTAAAGTTATATAAACTCTTATGCTCTATCATTACCCCCTTGGGTTTCCCGGTAGATCCGGAAGTGTAGATAATATAAGCCAATGAATCTCCGGTATATTTATAAGCCCCTGTAAAATCCTCCGGCCCATTCACACCTTCATCTATATTGATGAGCGGATATTGTTTTATTTCCGTAGGCAGGCCGGAAATTATCCGGCTTTCCGTCAGGATCATATCGGCATGGCTGTCCTTTAGCATATAGCCAAGCTGCTCCGCCGGCATGCCCGGGTCAAGCGGCAGATATGCCGCACCTGATCTTAGGATCGCAATCATCCCCACCGGCAGGTTTACGGTTCTGTTCAGCATAAATGCGATCACCTTATGCCTGGCTGCTCCATATCGCTGTAATGCTGCGGCAACCTTGCGGGATCTTTGCTCTAGTTCCTTATAGGACATATGCCTGTCATTGCATCTAATGGCTGTATTTTCATTATTTCTTTTCGATACATCTTCATATCGGCTGATTATCGTTTCTTCCTGCCAGACAGCTTGCTCACCTTGCCCATATTCTTTTATGAGCCTGCTTTCTTCTGATCCGGAAAGTGAAATCAGCTTTTCCAGTTTCATGTCCGGATGGTCTATGACCTGTTTCAGCAGCACTTTGTAATTGTCCAGCATGAATTGCATGAAGATATGTTCATACCTTCCGCCATCGAAAGATAGATTAAACAGCAAGCCTTCGTCGGTCTCCTCGGCATCCATGATAATGTCCAAGGTTGCTGTATTGATATCATATTCACATTCTTCTATGTGCCAATCACCATATGTAAGAGCCTGGGACTTCAGATTGCTATGAAACGCAAACAGAACATTGAATATAGAATCATTGGGCAGGATGTTCTGAAAAGGATAGTCCTGATTCTCATATGCCTTGGCACAAGTCTCTTTGACCTCTTCTAAGAACCCTTTAAAGTAACTATTCGGACGCACTTTTATTTTCAGGGCCAGCAGATTGATGAAATTGCCGATGATATCCTGGGTCTGTCTATGATTACGGCCGGCAACCGGGCTGCCGATGACTACTTCTTCCTGCCCGGTATACCGGGATATCAATATGCCATATATGGATAACAGGGTCATAAAAACAGTTGCCTTACTTTGTAAGGCAATGTGTTTTAGCTTCTCTGTGTCTTCCCGTTCCAGGCGAAGCCATAGACTGCCCGGGGAATCCGCGCTTTTTTCCCTGCTTTCCTTATGAGGCGGAATCAGGGTATAGGGAATCGTCTTGGCAAACTCTTTTTGCCAATAAGCTTCCTGCTCTTTTAGCTGCGCCGACTTAAGCCGGTTGTTATGCCATACGGCATAATCTTTATACTGTACCGTAAGCGGTTCTAACGTGTCATTATGATATAGCCTGACCAGATCCTTAAGTACCACTCCAAAAGAATAGCCGTCAAACACCATGTGGTGGACGTCATACAGCAGATAGTGCTTATCTGTGCTGACTCTGACCAGCTTAATCCGGAGCAGCGGTGCCCGCTCTAAGTCAAAAGGTTTGCGGAACGTTCTTACAATCCTTTCTATCTCGTTCTCGGCTACATCAGACTGCTCATATTCCAGGTCCAGCTTAACAGTCTCAGATATTTTCATCTGCGGCGTACCGTCAGCCAAAACAAATCCGGTGCGCATGGACTCATGCCGGTCAGCCAGAGCACGGAAAGCTTCTTGGAGCCTTTCCTGGTCAATTTCCCCTTTTATGATTACTGCGTTGGTCATATTGTACTTGGTTGTATTACCTTCCAGAATACATGCATAATATATTCTTTGCTGGGCAGAGGACAATTCATAAGCTTCCTGTCTTACAACAGGCATGATCAGCTCCTGACTGTCCTGGGCCGCCGTTATACCAGCTCCGAGCTCTTGAATAGTGGAACTTTTCAGTAAGTCCGCCACACTCATATGGATATGCAATATTTCATTGATAGAGTTTACGACCTTGATGGCCTGGATGGAATCCCCGCCCAGCTGATAATAATTATCTTTTAAAGACACTGCCTGATAGCCTAGGCAATAAGCTATGATCTGAGCTATTCTTACGGTCAGCGGTTCGGCTACTTTACCCGCTTCTTTTTTCACCGTCACTTTATCTAATGCCCTGTCGCTGATATCCTGCCGGTATACAGCGGCCTTTCCGGCAAGGCCGGTACTTAAGTCTTCCTGTCCTTCGCCCATATTGATCCAGCAGCGGTTTTTTTCAAAAGGATAGCCGGGAAGGCTTATTTTATAATAGCGTTTTTTTTCGTAGAGGATCTTCCATGCAATAGCATATCCTTTTACATATTGCCGGCACAGCGTTAAAATCCCCTGATATTTGGCGGCCAAGTCTTTTTCGTCACGTATTTTTCCTAGGAGCTGTATATCCGCTTCCGTATTTTGGCCGATATCTTGACCGGCATCCGCTATCCCATATAAAAAGCCGGTCTTTTCATTGGTCTGCCATTCACGGGAAGCTATTGCCCTTTCCATCTGGCTGAGCAGTTCTTGCACAGTCTTAAACAAAAAGGCCGTGCGAATAGCATAATCGCCCCGTCCCGTATTGGCTGTAAAGCAGACTTCATCAATGCTAAGGCTGTTTCTTTCGTCCTTTATGAATTCATGGTATCGTGAAACCAGTCTCCGCACCGCCGCTTCTGTTGTGCCGCTCAGTACCAAGACCCTGACGTCATCTTTTACTTCTCGGCTCTTCTTCGCATAGCTTTCCGCTTCTTCCAGCACCACATGGGCATTCGTGCCGCTTAAACCAAAAGAAGTAACCCCGCATCTTCTGGGATAGGCCGGAGACTCCCACGGTTCCGGTTTTCCGCATACATATAAGGCGGAGTTTTCAAAATCTATTTTCCGGTTAGGAATCCGGAAATGAATACTGGGCGGGAGCGTTTTATTTTGCAGCGCACAGATGGCCTTTACTGCTCCTAGAAGCCCTGCCGCCGTATCTAAATGCCCGAGATTGGTCTTTACTGAGCCGACCGCACAAAACTGCTTTCTACCCGTGAACCGTTCAAAGGCTTTTTTTAACCCTTCATATTCAATAGGATCCCCCAGCGACGTGCCGGTTCCGTGTACTTCCATATATGTTACGGATTCCGGCTCTACCTGGGCATCTCGCCATGCATTGCATATTAGTTCCGTCTGGGCGGCCGCATTAGGAGAAGTCAATCCGGCCGACCTGCCGTCCGAATTCACATGGCTGCCTTTAATAACCGCATAAATATTATCTCTTTCTTCCATGGCATTGCCTAAAGGTTTTAACAATAAGGCAACGGCGCCTTCCCCGCCGGTACAGCCATCGGCGCTATCGTCAAATACTTTTGCCTTTCCGTCAGGAGCGGCAATCCTTACATCCGTACTCTCCATATCCATGTCCGGCATAATACTTAACCTTATGCTTCCTGCCAAGGCCATGTCACATTCCTTGTTTTTGATGGCCTGACATGCCAAATGCAAAGCCACCAAAGAAGACGAACAAGCCGTATTGATATTGACATTCGGCCCCTTCAGATCAAGCAGATAAGAAAGCATGCCGGCTAACGCGGACGGCAGGCTTCCGATCAACGCTTCAGAGGGAGAAGCGTGTTTCGTGTCCATAATCATTTGCTTATACTCAAGCCTTGGATTGAATCCGACAAAAACTCCCGTATTCGTCCCGATAATGCGGTTTTTTCCATATCCGGCATCCTCTAAGGTATTCCATGCCGTTTCCAGAAACAGTCTGTGATGGGGGTCCATTAATGCCGCCTGCCGCGGTGACAGATTAAAAAATCCATGGTCAAAATTATCAATGTTTTCTAAATAAGCGGCTGGGGGAAGTACCGTATCAGCCGCTTTTTTCCCGCAAACTGCCATATATCTTATAATATCACCAAGCCTTGCTTCCGGTATGGCAGCGATGCAGTCTTTGCCGCTGCGGATGACATTCCAAAATTCATCAAGATTATCGGCCTTAGGCAGTTTTACGCAAATCCCTATCACTGCTATGTCATTTTCGCGGATTTCCCGGATTCTATTCCTTGCGTTTTCTTTCGTATCAGCAGCACCCATCCCCTCTTCCTTTCCTTAGTTTTAGCCTGTGATCATGCTTTGATAATCTGAATACAGGCCGCTAAACAATTCATCCATGATGGTTTCTTGCTCTTCTTGGCTCGTCTTTTTTGTCTTAAGCGCGGCAATAAGCATAAGATAAGCTGCCTTTGCCTGTTCTGAATCAGCTTGCTCCCCCCGGTCTTTCATATCGTAATAACGATTTTTTATCCTTTTGTAAGGCCTGACCATACCTTCCTCGTATTCTTGTTCATTGTAGTTGCGGTTTTTGCTGCATATGGCCGATTTGATACACATTTCAATAAAGCGGTTCCAATTTACATCTCCTGATCTTGCTCCGTAGTAATTGCGGGCTTCTATTTTGATTATTTCGGCATCTGGTTCCAAGTCATAGGAATAAGCGGCAATGGCCGGGATGTTGTATTGTGCCAGCTTCTTTAATACCGCTTTGGGGCCGATTTCTATCACAGTATCAATATCCAGGCCTTCCATATAACCCATGGTCTCTCTCCATCGCACCGGTGCTACGATCTGTCTGGGCAAATATAGGTGAAGTTCTTTATTATCGGCGTAAGGCAGTGCTTTCACGTTGGAAATAACCGGTACCGGCGTCTCTTCAAAGCGGACATCCTTTAAGTAGGCCGTCATCTTTTCAGCCGCCTCTTGCATTAACGCACAATGGAAAGGAGCCTTTACTTCCAGTTCGGCAATCTTGGCTCCCGCTTCTTCCATTTCCCGGCATATGTCTTCAACGGCTGTTTCCTGACCCGCAATGACATTCTGGAGCGGAGAATTATAATTGGCAACCCAGACATCCCGCCCTTCGCCTTGATATTTCTTGCATATCGCTTCCGTATGCCAAGCATCTAAGCCAATGATGCCCTTCATCAGACCGCCTTTTTTATCCGCTGCTTCCTGCATGAACTGCCCGCGCGCCCATACTATCTTCAGGGCATCCTGAAATCTGATTTTCCCCGCCGCTGTCAAAGCGGCGTATTCACCTAAGCTATGTCCGGCCATGCAATATGTATCCAATCCGGTTTCCTTTTTGTAGACGCAATACATCGCCATACTGATGGCAAATACCGCCACTTGCGTATTCTGGGTATTGGCCAGCTCTTCCCGGCTTCCTTCAAAGCAAAGCCTTTTCATATCCATTCCCAGTACTTCACTTGCCTCTTCCAGAATATCCCTAGCATCTTTGTGGTTATCACACAGTTTTTTTCCCATCCCCGGATACTGAGATCCTTGGCCGGGAAAAACCAATGCTATTTTCTTCATGTAACATCCTCCTAATCCCTATTGAAATAAAGCTCATCAGTTATCTCAAACATTGGCTTAAGTTCTGATGCAAACGCTACTAACTCATCCATCAAACGGTAAAATAGATCTTCTGCCCGGTCTTTATTTAGATATTGGTTATTAAAGCGGTAGATAAAACTTATTTCTTCTTCCGTAAAGCTGGCGCCTAAGACAATATCGTAGGAAAACAGCAGGCTCTGCTTAAACTGATAGTAATCCATGTCGTAAAACAGCAGCTTGGCACTCTGCGGTGGTCTGGTGTGACCGCTTTCCTTTACATCCGTTAAGCCAAACCGCACCGTTGCCGACTGATAGCATTGATCCACTGTTCTTAGATATTCCGCTACCTCTTCCCCGGCACATTCTTTCTGCTCCAATAACACTACCTCTTCGTCGGCGTTTTTTATGAAATGGACGACGGCCTGGCCGCTTTCTCCCGCGCGGGAAACGCTCTTGAGAAAGGCACCTAAGATAATGCTCGGCTCCGATATGCCTAAAGCATCGGCAGCCCTTTTTATATCCGTATGCAGTCCGGCTTCCATATCGGCAACCAAGGTGGAATATCGACTACTATCCGCATCCGCCGCCAGGAAATAATCTTTGTTCAGCCTGCTATAGACTTCCGGACCTTCTATGTTTTTTTCACTGCTGACCACCTTCCCCTTCTCCGTTTTTCCTTGTTGTGTTTTTTCATTTTCCCTTTTTTCATAAATCAGTTTCCCCAGTGCTCTGATCGACGGATGGGAAAAAGCTTCCGCCAGATTTAATACTTCCGGATACCGCTTTTCAATCTCGGATGCCATTCGGAGAAATAATACCGAGTTTCCTCCGATATCGAAGAAATTCGTCTCGGCGCCGATGTCCTGGGCCGATAATACCTTCTGCCAGATTGCCAGCAACTCTGCTTCGATATCATGCGCGATATAACCATGCCCCGCCTCTTTAGGGATTTCTTTGCTTATACCGTGCTGATACGACTGCTTCTGCCCATCGGCAAAAGTGCTTAGCTTAACTTCATCGACTGGCGTTTCCTCACTGCCGCCGGTGACGATAAGTACCAGCAGTTCCCTGAAATCCTCCGCCATACAGAAGACGTACTCCTCCGTATACAGTTCTTTTGAGTATTGGATCAAGAAGGTGTCATGGTTGGGCGGAAGGACTCCCATAACCAGCTCATAATGACTTTTCTCATCTAAAGAATAGGATTCAATATAGAAAGTATTCGCGGCTTTATTTTGCCATTTTTCCAACATGACCGGATAGTTCTCCATGACCACCAGCGAATGAAACAGATTATCTCCTGATCTGATTCCGGCAAACTTTTTAATGTCACCTAGGTTACCCGCTTCGTGAGCAAACAGTTTTCTTTTTCTTGCTGCGATGTCGTGAATCACATCCTTGATTTTCATTCCCCTTGCCACCTCAATACGCAGCGGCAGAGTGTTTATGAACAACCCAATAGTTCCTTCCATGCCGGCTATGCCGATATTTCTTCCGGAAAAAGTGGCTCCTATTACAAAGTCGCACATGCCCGTGTATTTATAAATCAGAATCCCCCAAACTGCATATATGAGATCGGCCGCTGTCAGCTGCTTCCTTGCCAGATAGGCGGAAACCTTCTGCATATGACCTTTTTTCATCTTAAAGCGATGTTCGGCGATAGCCGCTGTTTCATTGATCAGTATATGATTCTCTGATTCGCGTCCGCTTGCTTGATAATCTTTGAAATATTCTTTCCAGAACCGCCTTTCGCGCTCTGAATCACTGCCCTTCCGGCTTAATCTGATATACTCTTTATATTGGATCTTGGGAATAAACTTGATGCTTTCCCCTTTGAGCAAGCGCTCATAGGTTTGAAAGACTTCTCCGATAAATAGCATGCTGCTCCATCCGTCATACACGATATGGTGCCAAGTAACCACGAATTCATAATGCTTTTCCCCATATTTGAATAAACGGATATCAACCGGCCTGGTCTTAATATCTATTGCTGTTTTCTTGGCAGCCATTTTTAATTCTGTAACCTTGACACGGGCATCAGATAAAGACATGTTATCCAAGGCTTCAACATGAAAGGGAAGCGCATATTTCTTGATGATGATCTGAACCGGATTTTGCAGTTTCTCCCATCGGAACATACTTCTTAGCATCTCGTTCTTTTCGCAGACCATATCACATGACCTCTGCAGCATATCGGCCTGGATCTTACCTCTTAATCCGAGCGAAAGCTGCGCCACATAAAAAGTACTATCTTTTCTTATCAATGATTCGTATAAAATCCCGGTTTGTATGGGACTAAGCGCAAGTATATCTTCAATATTCTTATTATTAATGTCTGGATTCTCCACGCTGTCCTCCTTCTACTTCTGCATCCGTCCAATGACCGTTAACCGCCCAGCTCTTTCTTTATTCTAGTTAATAAATGGCACATCTCCTTCTCTTTCATCACTGCTTTTAAAACTCTGTCTTCCATATCAAATTCCTGCATAAGATGGTAATTTATCAATACCGAATTGGCGATTCCCTGCCACTGCTTAGCGATGTCCTTGCTTAAGCTGTCGATCCTTTTTATTATCGTCCCGTCAAAGTTCATTAGTCGCAGTTTGGCTGAAAGTTCCTTATAAAAAAACTCCTTATAACGGATGGTTCGCAGGAAAATAAACTCCATGCTCTTTAATATTTCTTCACCTTCTACATTGACGGCGAGACGTTCCCCGCGCCGGATCTTATCCTGTACCATGCGGATACAGGCGATTTCTTTATAGGGCTGTTCACAGCGGTTAAATAAATAAAGATCCAAGACATCCTTAAGATGCCTTTCCCCTGAATACCCCGCCTTTTTATCTACATCGATGCTCCATACCGATGAGATTCCAAAACTGACTACGGCTTCGTCAAACAGCTTTTCCACAAAGAAATAGTCCAATGTGCCGGCTAAGTATATACTGCCGTCGTTATCTTCTTCGTGGGTATTGTCACAGACGGCAAATTCTTGTTTTTCCTCATCATATCCGGTTATCAAGAACAAATGCTTCCAGTCATTTTCATCAAAGTATTCACTATCCGGGTAAAATCGCAGATTCCCGGGAACAAGCGCAAATCTTCCCTGATCAATTGTTTCCTTGATTATCTGACTAAGGCCGGCTTTGTCTGTTTTTTTTATAAGCATATCCATATGAAGCATATCTTCAAAGATATATGCTAGGGCATCGTTATACTCAACTGTATAAAAAATAGATTCGTTATCAAAACATTCCATGAGATAACATTGTAGTAATTTGAGCACCAGGAAAAAATCTATCTGATACCCTTCCTGTTCATTGCCAAGGATCATGCCCATTGGCTTTTCAAAACAGTTTACGTAATTATAAGACTCTACATTTTTAACCGGATCAATCGCAAGGTTTTTTTTCATGATAATACCCCATGTCCGCTGAAGCGGACGCTCTTATTTTTTTAGGATTAATAGCGCATTCTTATAAAAAAACCTCTCTTTCTGGTATTCTGTCATAAAGTCCGACTGTTCAAAAAACGCGATGTCCTGTTTTGCCGTGGTAAACATTGGCCAGTCAGAACCAAAAACTACCTGCTCCGGACATTCTGCCATAAGATGTTTCATCCGCGCCTTTAAAAGCCTTTTATCCGTGATCTTCCGATACCCCGATATTTCCAGATATACGTTTTTCCTCATTAGCGGAAGCACGTAGCTTTCCTGATAAAACAACAAAGCCGCATGTCCCAATATAAACGTAATATCAGGAAATTCTCCGGAAACTTTTAAAAGCGACTCAGGATAACGGAAAGCCGTCTTCATGTTTGCCCACGACGGGCCGATATGTATCAGTACGGGAAGCCCCCTCTGATTGCATATTTCATAGAAGGCATATAGGCCTCGGTAGTCAATTTCGTAGCCACAGGGCGGATATATCTTTAAGCCGCTGAATCCATACTCTTTGATACATAATTCAAATAAATCCACCCCTTTTTTGCCTGTTCGGGGATCGACCCCGGCAAAAACGTGAAAGCGCTGGGGATATTTTTGGAGCATGCGGCGATGTATTGTGATATTGTCCATCACCGCATCTAGGTTATCCGGTTCGCCGCCGGCTTCTGACTGTCGGAACGAAAAATCTGCCTGAAGCACCACCGCCCTGTCTATCCCACATTCATCCATCATCCGGATCTTCTTTGCCCCGTCAAAATCATTCAAATAGCCGCTCAAATAACTATCTATCAAACTTTCCGGTATCGGAGCGGAGATTTCATTGGCTAACTTCTCTTCTAATTCCTTCTTTATATTCTCAATCCAATAATCAGGATATATCCGCCTGTCCGCAAGATGGCTATGCATGTCGATAATCATGACATCAACCCCTTTCTGCCCACGTTATAATTTGATTTGTTATTTCATCGGCGCCGTTTATAATCTTGATCTTATTTAAGCCGGCTAAAAACACATCATGGCTTACCCCTAATACTTCCCGGACTGCCTGCGACAAGCCCGCCGGATTATCGATAATTATTCCCACCTTATTCTCTCTGATAAAATCCTCGGCGCCCTTTTCCTGATATAAAAACCCTTCCATTTTATCCAGCAATAATGGTTTTCTTAAGTAAAGACATTCGTAAAAACTGTTAGCTCCCGGTTTAGTCAGCACGATATCGGATATTTTAAGAATATCATTCATGTTTTCGATATACTTAAGGATAATGACATTCTTATGCTCACCCCCGGCTATCATGTTCACAAGACTGAACAGCGCCTCATTGCTGCCACACCCAAAAATGATCTGCATATCGGCTAATCGGCTGATCGCTTCCTTTAAGTATTCTTTGTAATGGAAGCCTCCGCGCGAACCGCTATTAATCAAGAGGGTTTTTTTCTGCGGATCCAGCTTCAGTTTCTTGTAGATACCGGCGACTTCATCCTGCGTATATGCTTTCAAGAACTTTTCATGAACCGGATATGCCGTTTCATAAAGGTATTTTTCCTCAATATTCTTTGCCAGATACTGCTTTACGCTGTTATTGGTATAAAAATAACCGTCAGCGCCTTTGACATCAAAACCCACGGAAATGGGGACGAAGGGGTCGGTAACGACAATATAGAATCTTGTCTTTTTTTCAAGGCTTAATTCTTTCAGCATCCGTATTACTGCGTAATTAATGGTATGGGAAGTAGAGATTATTACATCAAAGGCGTGCTTTACGATAAATTTCTTTAGCTTACCCTTGACGCCTCGATAGAAATCTTCCGATAAATCCGGCCTGGTCAAATAAGATAACTCGCTGAAACGGCAGCACAGCGAGGGAGAAGCTGCCATGAGAAAGTTGTAATAATCACTGATTATCTTATTACTTACCATCAAATCCTCATAAAAAGACTCAAAAACCTGGGCGTCAACTGAATGTTTGGCCAGGGAATGTTGCAAGGCCCTTGCGACACTGATGTGGCCATTCCCGGTACCGGCGGCTAATATCCCTACTTTACCCTTCAACTTGTTCCCTCCGCTTGCGCGCTTTCTATTCCCAAAAAATTAGGCTCGAAATATAACGACGGCAATATCCCCTCCGTTTCGTGCGTACACTGCTCGCATACCTCGTGGCGGTTAATTAGCGCCTTGACTTTCAATGCCTGCTCGCTGTTCCATAGTTTAATAAAATCCATATCATAATCCCTGAGGTTTCCCATGGAAACCGGGACGCTGTTACAACTAGCGTCATTAAATACTTCACAAGCATTAACCTCGCCGTCAAAATCAATAAACCCGCCGTGTTTTCCGGCATAGCACATAAATGTCCTTTTCCCGGACTTTAATGTCTGATTCGTGTAATAATACTGCGCTGCCGGTATATAGGTGGTCGGTGTGTCACATTGTCCGTTTAATCCTTGCAATGTATAGCTGTTCAATAACTCGATGGCTTTTTCGTAGTTTTTCGGCTCTACCTCTTTTAGGTGCTCGCCGCCCCTGGGGCTCTGTCTTACCAGAAGCAACATAATGCGTTGCGGTTCTAGGTTTTTATAGACCCATTCAAAAAAGCGCGGCAGTGTTGACTGATTGATTGAATTCATCGTAATTACCACGTTCTGATTGATATTACCGTATATTTTCTGTAGTTTCTTACATTCCCGCCAAGTTTCTATGCTATTCTGAAAGGCGCCTTTTCCTCTGACGGCATCATTCTCATTTTCAAACCCTTCCAAGGAGAAATTCATAGCATATCTGCCATGTCTGGAATGGCGGCTGATAGCTTCCATTTGCCTGATAATCCGGTCTTTGTCCTGACCGTTAGTACTGCTTGAAAATGCTTCCGCATGATTGTTTATCCTAAACAGCCTGACAATCTCATGTAAATCTTCCCGCAGAAAAGGTTCCCCGCCACACAGCAGGACATTTAAAAAAAACCCCATGGAGCGGGACATTTTTTCTATTTCATCAATATTTAATTCTTTTCGGTGCTTTTCCATGGCTGCTTTTTCAATATTATGGTTAAAACAATGCCGGCACCTTAGATTACACCTGTTCGTAACCAGAAATGAGATGGTAAGTGGTGTGGCATCCATAAACAAATGACTTTTCTGATATACGCTCAGTACCTTTTTTAAACTTTCCACGTTGAGATTATACTGTTCTTGATCGAATTCATTCATATTTTATGGCTCCTTTTATGCTGTTTCGCCGTTAGCAATTCTATCGGCAATCTCAATAATATCTTGGACAGTTTCAATTCTGGAAAAATCCACGTTATTTTCTTGGGCATTCACGTCGATTCCTTTTTCGATCAGCATGGCGGCAATCGCTATCAGCTTGATCGAGTCGATCCCAAGCTCTTCCCGGAGATTAGCTTCCGGCCGCAACAAATCACGTCTCTTTTTCAAAATCATATTTGATATAATATCCAAAACTAATTTTGATGTGCTCTTCATCTTTTTCCTTCTTCCTGCCGAATCGTTTTAAATGGCTTTTTATTTTTTGTAAAGCTTGTCTATCTGGGAGCGATATCTTTCATATATGGCTTTTCTGTCCACTTTTAAGGTGGCGTTCAGCAGTCCGTTCTCGGTAGTAAAGGGTTCATCGGCGATCACAAATTCTCTTATCATAAAACTGTCGGCAACGGTTTCATTGGCTTTATTTATCACTTCTTTTAACTGGTCGGCTGATGTCTTTCTGTCTTCGCGAACAATGATGCAGCTAAGAAAGGCCTTGCCGCTGCCAAACACCACCGCCTGCTTAATTTCCGCCGCACGCTTCAGCTCGTCCTCAATGACCCGCGGATGTATCTTGTCACCATTACTTAATACGATGACCTCTTTGATTCTTCCCACCACATATAAGTAGCCGTCTTCATCAAGGTAACCGATATCGCCGGTTGCGACATATCCGTCTTCCCGGAAAGTGAGGCGCCCTTGATCCTGGTCATCATTGATATATCCCGTTCCCCACGCATAATCGCTTTTGATCAAGATCTCCCCCTCTTCACTGATTAAGATACTTTTGGTTGCAAATGGCTTTCCCACGCTTCCCATGCGATAGGCGCCAGGGCTGTTCATCGAAACTAAGCCGACTTCGTTTATTCCATATACTTCGAAAATGCGTAATCCGGCTTTCTCGTAAAATTTCAGCAGCTTGATCTGTGTGGGGGCTGATCCGGTAACCAGAATCCTCATCCTTGTTCCAAACAGATTGTATAGATCACGGAATATTCTTTCCCTTAATCCGTTTAACAGCGCTACCGGGAGGAGGGCATACAATATCTCATACCCGCCGTATAAGATCCTTTTTCTTAATGACTGCCGTTTCATGTTCATGAAGGTGTCATAAAAGGTTTCGAACAAATAGGGTACCCCTTGCATAATCGTAGGCTGCGAAAGCGATAAGACCCGCAGCAGCTGGCTTGTATCGGTCAAGACCAGATTGTAACCGATCAGAACCGCCGCATAGACGAAAAGCCTTGCATTGGAAATGTGTAAGGGAAGAAAATCGATGATTTTATCCTCTTTTCGGAAGTCAAAAGCCTTCACGTTATTATCCATCCACTCCTGAACGCATTTACTCCTGACTTCTATTCCCTTAGGGGTTCCCGTCGTGCCTGAGGTAAAGATAATCGTAAAAATACTGTCATCTTCTATAGCAACTGGGGACATTTTAGCACGACTTGCTTTTTGGGCGTCCTGCCGCAGGGTTTCTAGGTTTCTGACGGTGCTGATACGCTTTTCGCTGATATACCTTTGGTCGGCAAAAAGGATATTTAAACCGTATTCTGACGGCAATGCATCAATGCTATCGCCGAACGCTTTTTCAGGGAAGGGAACCGATACATAGCCCCCGGTTACTGCCGCTAGATCCAATATCATATATTCATAGGAATTGGCGCCGATTATGCCGATCCTGCCACCCTTTTTACCGCCTATGTTCTTTAGATAAGAGGCCGCCGCCGCCACATCATTATGCACATCAGCAAATACCTTTTTCACCTGTTTCCCTTTTTCATAGAATTCAATATAGTTTTCTTTGTTATTCTCCATTGCCGCTAATACACATGATAGTTTTAAAAAATCATCCATAGGCTCTCTCTTTTCTATTTTCTTTTATCAGCAAATCTTCTAGGGCCAACAGCAGGCTTTCCATCTGTTCATAAGTGATCGTCAACGGCGGCTCTAGGCGAACTAAATTATTATTATTGTTAGAATAGGAGGTAATGATGCGGTATTTCCTGATGAGAGCGGAAGCAATATACATTCCGAAGCTGAGACCAGAGGCTGCCGGGGGCTGTGCCGTTTCATCAAACTCTACCCCTATCAAAAGACCTCTGCCTCTTACCTCCCTGATGGAACTGCATTTTTCCTTTATCGCGTTTAAACCTTTTAATAAGAACTTTCCTTTTTCTTCCGCCTGTTTTGCCAGCTCTTCTCCCGTCAGCACTTCAATTGCGGCCAGTGCCGCCGCACAGGCATAAGTATTGCCTCCGAATGTAGAAGAATGAAGCATGCATGTGCTTAATTCCCCATATGCCTTTTGATATATCCAATTTCTCGCTAAGCAGGCGCCGATCGGCATAACCCCGCCGCCCAAAGATTTGGCCAAGCACAGAATATCCGGTACTATCTTTTCATATTCATATGCGAAAAAGCTTCCTGTCCTTCCCAATCCGGTCTGGACCTCATCCAGAATCAGCAGGGCATGATATTTCGTGCACAGCTTCCTTACCTTTAAGAAATAACCTTCCGGCGGAACCTTGATTCCGCCCTCACCTTGAATCGGCTCTACGATAAATGCCGCACAGCCCTTATATAATTCCTTCTCTAATGCTGCTTCGTCTCCAAAAGGGATTTCGTCCATATCAGGAATCAGCGGCTCAAATTTATCTTTATACGAAGTCTGGCCGGTAACAGTTAAGGCGCCTAGGCTTTTGCCATGATATGAGTTTTTGCAGTATATAATCCTGCTTTCCCCAGTGGCTGCCCTAGCCATCTTTAATGCACTTTCCACTGCCTCCGAGCCGCTGTTGCAATAAAACACCCGCTGCAATTCACGATTCGTCAGTTCCACTAAATTATGGGATAAGGCGGCTTCATATGGATTGAAACCGATATAAGCCAAATTAAGTTTATCCCTAACTTTAACAACCGCTTCTGTTACACAGTCATGGTTATTGCCAAGATTCATAGCCCCATAAGCTCCGATAAAATCTAGGTATGCTCTGTTGTCAGCATCCTTTATCACGCAGTCCTTTGCATATGTATAGACTTTATCACAGTTCAGTGTTGCTAAAAGCTCAGTCAGTCTCATATTCAGATTCTCGTGATTGATGCGCCTTACTTCGTCTGCACCAATCTGGTCGACATCGTCCACACTATATAGCTGCCGGTTCTTGCTTTCATACATCACTCAATCTCCTTTTTCGTCTTTTATCTTAAGATTTCCTGCCACGGCGGCAAGTGCCATTTGCCAGTATGCATAGATTTCATATCTGCTCAGCTCTTCTGTCTCCATAACCGGAAGCCCGGCGCCAAGATAGTCGCATCCCAGCCAATAATCATCATAATCACTTCCTAATAAGCGAATATGATTATCTTCCGGGTTTTTATATAGCTCCGTCCCCGGAAAAGGCGTACACATGGTACAATGGGTAAAATCCACCAGACCTTCGTCCAAAAAGTCTCTAAGGAGCTTTATCGTGGCATGGGCGCTGTCATGGGTTTCGCCCGGAAGCCCGAAAACCCAGTATGTATATAAATAGATACCGGAATGTTTAACTATCCGGCAGGCCTCCTTACTTTGACCTATACTGATCCTTTTATGGGAATGATCCAGTATATCCTGTTCGGCGCTTTCAATTCCCAGACAAACCATGATGCATCCTGCCTTTTTCATTAATCTGGTGATGTCTGCATCGATAAAGTCGGTCCGGCTCTGACAGATCCAAGCTATATCCAGCTTTCTCGCAATGATTTCATTGCAAAACTCAAGGGCATATTTATAGGAACTCAAGAAATTCAGATCCCCGATCATGAACAGCCGCCAGCCGTAGGTAACCGTATAATATTCCAGTTCATCTACCACCTTTTTCACTTTACGGAATCTTAGCTCATTGAAAACCTTGCTGGGGACACAGAAGCTACAGTTATTGCTGCAGCCTCTGGATGTAATGACTCGTATCATGACATTGTCCGTAACATCCTTTTGAAGGAGCCCGTACATAGGATAAGGAATCGTATCCAGATCGCTGATACATTCCCGCCGAGGCGTCAGCACAATATGGTTTTCTGAATTACGGAAGGCTATTCCCGCAATCCGCGACAGCTGGCTAGGCTTCATCCCATATCGGCATAGCATGTCGGCAAGCTCACCCATGGTCTCTTCTCCTTCGCCAATCGAAACGATGTCTATGCTTTCCGCCGAGTTTAATATCTGCTCATATGCAAAAGTTGCGTGAACGCCGCCTATTATTACGATACATTCCTTATTAAACTTTTTTATGGCGGATGCAATTAACACCGCCCATTTATAATTTACTGTCATACACGAAATAGCGGCAATCTGCAAAAATTCTTTTGGTATCAGACGGAGGTTTGCTTCGATATCCGCCATCTCAATTACCTTGTTTTGCTTAGCCCTTACATCACTGTCTATAAGGGCGCAGTCCAGATATTTCAATTGATAGCCTTTTTGGCTTAAGCATCCCGCAATGTAAAGCAAGCCGATATTAGGTTCAACGGCATGATATCCGTCTATGCCGTTAGCTATATTATTTTCATCCAAGATCATCGTCATTTGTTTATTGAGTTTATCCCAGTAAGCAGTCTGTATCGCATCCACCCCTATTTCCGATTTAAAAATAGGCGGCTGTATCAATAATATGTTCTTATCCAATTAGCGACTCCTCTCTGATGCCAAAAAGGCCAAAATGATCATCCATCTTAATTTGGCCTAATTCGCAATACAATACGACCGAATCTGTCCTGAGACGGTAATCTTCATCCGTATAGCGGACTCCTAATTCCTGAAATCCCATCTTCTTAAGCATCCAATAACTGTTTGAACTGTCAAATGTGTCTGCCACTATATAATCACAGTCAAGCTCCCGCAGATTCCTATATAACTCATTGAGCAACAAAACAATTAACTTAGAACAGCGGCGGCTTGCCTTGATGATCATTCTGCTGATTTCCACTTTGTTTTTCCCTTTTAAGAAATCCCTATATCCAATCTTGTTTAATACTAGCAGGCCGGCACCTTGATCCAAGATAATCCTTGCATAGGCCACAATCCCATATTGGTCCCGCAAAACAATATGCCTTGAGCTATCATCATAGCTGTCATACTCTAGTTTATAACATTCGAAGGCAGTCATATTGTCTTGGGACCTTAAATAGTTCAACTCTTCAATATAGGATTTATATCTGAACCGATATATTTCTTCCAGCTTTTCCTTCCCATCGTCGGGATGAATTATTTCCACTTTAATCATATCTCGCTAACTCCCATCCATAAGTATTTCTTTACTGAATAACCTATGATAGCCATATTCCTCTTTCCATCTTAATTACCTTATCCGCCCGGTCAAAGTAGCGGTCGTCATGTGTAATAACAATAATTCCTTTCCCTTGTTGCTTTAGCATCGGCAGCAGCTCATCATAAAAATAACGTCGGAATTCCGGGTCTTGCTCAGCAGCCCATTCGTCAAAGAGCACCATCGGTTTATCCTCTAGGCAGCTGACCACAAATGCAAGCCGCTTACGTTGCCCCGTGGATAAATCAATTGATTTAAATTCTCCCGCATCATTTATTTCTATTTTATCCTTTATTTTCATCATATCGAGGTATTCCATTGTTATATCTTTTTTAAGGTGATAATCAATGCCATATAATTTCTTAAATAAGTTAAAATCGCTATATATGGTTGAAAATAGTTCGTTCTGTTCTCTGACATCTGCTGTTTTACCGTTAATGAGAACTCTACCTTCTTGCGGAGTATACAGCCCGGTTATCAGCTTTCCTAAAGTGGACTTGCCGCTCCCGTTTCCGCCGGTAATGAAAGTGATCTCTCCGGATTTTAATTCCGTTGTTATCGGACCTAATGTAAATTCACTTTCTGCTTTTTTACTGTCCGGATCTTCAGTTATGTATTTGTACATCACATTTTCAAACTTAATGGAGATATTGTCCGGATAAGTAATATGAAACTCCTCTTCTATTTTTTCATTGCCTGCCGATGCTTCATCCAGATCTGAAATCAGTTTATTAATTCTTTTGACGTTAACATTTAACTGGGTCAACTGGGGCACGGCACCGGCAAGGGCTCCAAAAGGCCCTATCATATAAAATACGATAAATAAGTTTTCCCTCAGTTGATTTACATTTAAATTAAAGATAAATAACGGAAAAACAAATACGACGACGCCAAAAACAATATTATACATAAGCACATTGTATAAACTAAAATTTAGGAATTTGACGGATGCTGTTTTGTTGAGCTCCGTTGACATCCGGGAATATTTCTTCATATCCATCCAAAATGCCAGTCTCCGCAATTTATTTAAAACAAGTTCTTTAAATCCGTCTACTAAATCTTGCATCTGTCCAAAAAAAGTATCCTGAATATCCCGGTTCTTTTCCCAGTACCTTGCAGCAATGCTGCTGGTAATAATGCTGATGACACCATTTAACAAAATAATGCCTAACGAGGCAACGAAAGTCCATAGGCTCTTTGTCAGCAGGTAGGAGAGACAAAATAATAAAGTCAGCAGATTCGAAATAAACAGAATAATTATTTCCGGCACTTTTACTAATGCGGCACAGTCATTATTCAAACCGGAAAATATTCTGTTCCGTCCGATCCTTTCTATTGATTGATAGGAGGAAGACATAACTTTTTCAATAATCTGCATTCGCTTTTCATATGCTAATTCATTAGTAATAATAATCATGCGGCCTTGTAATAGTTTGATGGTGTAAACAAAAAATGACAGTGCAAAAACAAAATAAACTAAAAGTTCCCTGGAATATTCCATATTACGGTTAAACGATTCATTAATAGTGAATATAATCAACGCGCTGGCAACGCCGTTTATAAGGCTCAACGGAATTAACGCTAGATAGCCTTTTTCATTTTTTTTTATGTAATTAAAAGAAAGCAGCACATAAACCATGAAGAGACAAAACGCCGCAAAGCCTAAGAAGCAGCCAGCCATAACAGATGGCGAGCCCCAGACATTGACAGCAGTCCAAGATAATCTATCAAATAATATGTTAGGCAAATAATAAATACAGAAGCCAAAAAACATCGTTAACGGCACCGCTAACAATATCCCAGCGATTTTTGCGCCTCTTAACTTTTCTCTGCTTCGCTTCTTTTGGCAGATATCAATGGCAATCTTGAATATTAATACAAAAAAGAACAAACCTAATAAAATGGCAATTATTATGACGGTCGAAAAGATAAAGTCAAGATTTTTATACATATCGGAAGAATAAGTGGTTATTTCTCTTCCTTCTACCACATTCAATATATTATCAGCTAAATATTCAGCTGCGTTGGAGTCCATGTTTGTCAATATACATATTCCTGTTTTTTCTTCCGGCCGCATAACTATCATAGACGAGTAATTGGGATTACTGCCGCCATGCCGAAGATAATTTCCTTTAGTATTTACATGCCATCCCGCTCCGTAATAATAACTGCCTTGGGAGGCTACCGTTGTATCGCCGATATGTGACCGCTCGATAATTCTTCTAAACTGATCTGATGTCTCTATTAAATCCAGCTGTATCCTCATCCAACGCTCCATGTCCACGGCGTTGGAAAATATATATCCGGCCGGAGTGTTGCCCCTATATCTAGGCGCATCATAAGGCTTGGCCTGAAAAAAACTCATCTTATATCCTTGCGCTAAATGTCCGGTTGCCTGTGCTTCATTTTGAAATAAGAATGTATTGTTCAGTCCGAGCGGGCTAATGATCTCTTCTTGAATAAATCCTTCATATGTTTGACCGGAGACCACCTGAATAACATAGCCTAAAACATCATAATTAATAGTTGTATACTGGTGCCGGTCACCAGGGTAAAAATCCAGATTGGTTCCTGTCAGCATTTTTATGGTTTCTTCCAAAGCATTGTCTGCGGTGCTGACCGGTATGTCGCCCAGCGTTTTAAACGGTATTCCGCTTGTTTGATATAAAAAGTCCGATATTTTTAATTCTACCTCTCCATCAAACTCTTTACCTTCATGGTATCCATGGAATTGAAATGTCAGCCATGGAATGTATTTAGTTATGGGATCTTCAAGAGACAACGCACCTTCATCTTCTAACCACAAGATACCTAAAGCGGTAAATGCCTTGCTCATAGACCCTATTTCAAACAGAGTGTCTTGCGTCACATTGATTGCTTGTTCTTTGTCTGCCTGCCCATAAGACAGATATTTGGTCTGTTCTTCATTAAACAACACAATCGACATGCCCGGAACCCGAGATTTTTTAATAATTCCGTTGACCATACTGTCAATTTGGATCTGATCACTTTCATTTAAATCAATTTGATTTAAAACAGTTTCCGTTGTTGCATCATAGGAATCCGCTGCTGATACGCCTGCACAACACATGACGATAAAGATGTTAATCAGTAAGAGACACAATGCTTTTCTCATAATTATTGCCCTTCCTATTACATTCAATATATTTACAGATGTCGTTTACCAAAATCAGTCTTTCACGTTGAATAATCCCTAAGTCCAGATCCACATTATATTTTTCCTTTATGTCAGATATTAATCCTTCTAGCTGGTTCTGATCAAGCTCAAGATCGACTATATCGTTAAAAGCCGGTTGACTGATGATTGGATTATCACAATGACGTAACAGTAATTCTATAAAACCCTTTCTGATTGTGTTGTCGCTTTTATCTTTATCAGCTGGGCGATATATGACGTTACTTGCTCTCATCATGTCTTCCACATAATTGCACAGCATATTCAAAGAAGTAAACTTAGAATAATCCAGATCCGCATCGTCAAATGAAATATTGAATTCTCTTTCTAAAGCAACTACCATTTTTACGAAAGTAAATGAGTTCATCCCCAATTTATTCAGATCATCGTTTTCGTGCAGATACTGATTGGTATTTTCCAATTTACTATAAACCGACAGTATACTGATTATCATCTCTCTGATTTCCATTAAATCACCGCTCCTTTGCCATATAATTTACGTTCATGTCTTGATACAGTAAATCAGCATAGAATGGTATCTCTTTGCCGCGATTACCGTCATATTCCTTAATGAAATTTACCGTTAAATCTACATCATGCATTACTCCATTAAATATAAACACCAACTTCACGCGGTGTTTTCGGCGGTCTACTTTTTTAATATAACCATCGTAATTCATTAACGGACCATTCACGACAATGATCTTGTTATTATCAACTATAATATCTGAACTCCTGATTACACCGTCTGAATCTGTCATATATACGATATTCAAGATTTCCTCCGGCCCGACCTCTTTAAACTGGCTGCCGCACCGAAGAATACCAAACAAATGCTCAATATGATGATATTTAAGCCGGATATAAAAATCCTGTATGTACTCTGTTTCCAGCAAAATATACCCCGGAAACATTTTCTTAATGACAGATGTCACCATCCCGCCTTTTTTCTCCTGCATTTCCCTTTTGGCAATCAAAAGCTCAAAGGTGGTACCAGCCGCACCGGAATTCATCGCATCCATAATGTGTTTCTTGACTTCTTCTTCCTTTCCCGTTTCAACAAATATTGCATACCATCCCACATCTTATTCTCCTGTCGCAAAGTTAACCGCGCTTCGCCATTTGATGCCTATATTTTTAACACATCAACGTCGTCATATGTATGCAAAATCACATCAATTCAACCAGCCGAAACGTGGATTGACTTATATAATTTATATTATTATACCTGCTATACCGCAATTTTCTATGGTATGTGGAGTATAATACCATAATTTTACAAAAAACAACACAGACTATAGTAGGAAATCCAAGATAATTGTATTACCAACATGGTTATACTAATTTAAGTTTGCCATATATAAACAATTTCATACTATAGTCGGTGTTAATTATTCGAACATTTTGTTATTATTAACTAAATAGCAAAAATCAAACATAATTGCTAATTACAAGGGGATCGGTATGGAAGATAAAGCAAAACTAGAATACCAAAAATTCGTTGGGAAGAAAGTCAGATTATTGCGCGAACAAAAAGGGTGGACCCAGGAAATACTAGCGCAGAGAGCCGGAATTAATGATAAATATGTCTATGATATCGAAGTTGGCAAAAAATGCATGAGCATATGGGTATATAGAAAATTAGCCGAAGCATTCGAAGCTGAAATAGATTTAATTCATCTGTAAGCATCTCTTTTATCTTCTGCGGCAGCTAAGAAATTAGGGGGAAATCAAGGAAAATGAAATCATATTGAGCCTCTGTCATTTCTATGCTACACTATAAAAAAGCAAACGAGACTAAGGAGGTCAATATGCAGGCTATCATGGAACCTATTTTTGAAATACCCTATCTGATCGGTGTCGTTACCCTTGGTATTCTGATACTGCGTCATTCAAAAGATCAGAAGCAGTACCGGCTCTTTGGCATCATGGCGATTATCTTGGGCTGCGGCGATGCCTTTCACCTTGTTCCCCGGATCTACGCCCTCTGGACGGATGGCATCGCCAACCATCCTGCTTCATTGGGCATCGGCAAGATGGTTACTTCCATAACCATGACGGTGTTCTATGTATTTCTCTATCACGTCTGGCAAGCCAGATATAAAAAAGAAAACGTCAAGATCATTACGACCGCTGTCTATCTGCTGTACGTCGCCCGCGTCGCGCTTTGTTTTATGCCGCAGAACCAATGGACATCAGCCGACGCGCCGCTTTCATGGGGCATCTATCGCAATCTGCCATTTACAGTGCTGGGCATCCTGATAATCATTATCTACTATAATGAAGCTAAACGCAGCAATGACCGGGCGTTCCGGTTTATGTGGCTGGCGGTTTTGCTCAGCTTTACTTTCTACATACCGGTCGTTTTATGGGCGGATCGTCTCCCGATGCTGGGCATGCTGATGATTCCCAAGACCTGCGCTTATGTATGGATCGTATGGATGGGGTTTGCCGACGCCAAGCGGAGCCTATAAGACAAAGATAAGTACGATAAAGACCGGCGGTTACCGGGCGGCATTGGCCAGCCCGATAACCGCCGGTTCTGTTCATTTCAACAGATTCCCTGCGAAAGCTTACATCAGAATATTGATAAGGAAAGAAACAGCGTTGCCGCCAGGGAGGCAATCAGCGACACAACCGTAATCTGGGTGTTGATCGACGGTCCGGCGGTATCCTTGAAGGGATCGCCGACGGTATCGCCGACAACGGCTGCTTTATGGGCTTCTGAGCCTTTGCCGCCATGATGTCCGGCTTCAATATATTTCTTGGCATTGTCCCACAGACCGCCGGCATTGCTCATGAAGAGCGCCAGCAGCAGGCCGGCGACGATGTTACCGCACAGATATCCGCCGATAGCCTGAACGCCGCCGACAAAGCCGACCGCCAGCGTGATCAGGATGGCGGCCAGACCGGCCGGGATCAGTTCCTTCAGGGCTCCGTTGGTGGCGATCTCAATACATTTGTCATATTCGGGAACGACACCGGGCTTGCCTTCTTTCAGCCCCTTGATGGTGTTGAACTGTCTGTGGATCTCCGCTACCATCCGCTGGGCATTGCGGTCAACCCCGAGAATCAGCATCGCCGAGAAGGTTGCCGGTACTGCCGCGCCGATCAGCAGGCCGAAGAAGACGGTGGGATCCATAATGTCGAAACCGCTGATGCCTTCAACGCCAAGTGCCCTTGCCGCGACATTAACCTCGCTCATAAAAGCACCCAGAAGGGCGATAACAGTGAGACCGGCGGCACCGATGGCAAAGCCCTTGGTAATAGCTTTAACGGTATTGCCGGCACTGTCCAGCTTATCGGTGATTTCCAGTACTTCGTCACCCAGGCTGCCCATCTCGGCAAGGCCGCGGGCATTATCGACAATAGGACCGTAAGCGTCGTTGGAAATGATCATGCCGACGATGGATAGCATGCCGACGGCGGCCATGGCAATCCCGAACATGGCATAGCCTTCGCCGATGGGTTCACAGATCTTATAAGCGGCCAGAGCGGAAACACCGATTCCGATCAGGGAAGGCAGGACGCTCATAAAGCCATAAGAAACACCGGAAAGTATCGTTAAGGCCGGGCCTGATTCAGAAGCCTTGGCGGCATTGTGAACCGGTTTCTTCGAATCGTCGGTAAAATAATCACTGGCGATACCGATGACGACACCGATAGCCAAGCCGATCATGCTGGCACCCCAGATCCGCCATTCAAAGCCGAACACAGCGGTAGCGATGGCAGTGATGACGGCAAAGATCCCGGTGGTAATATAGGTACTGTTATTCAATGCCGTAGTGGGGCTGCCTTTTCCCATTCTGGCCATAAAAACCCCGATGATAGAAGCCAATAGGCCTGATGCCGCATAGCAGAATACCATGGCGGCATTGTTACCGCCGAGCTCGCCGGCCAGCACTAAAGCAGCCGACATGGAAGCTACGTTGGAATCAAAGAGGTCGGCACCCATACCGGCCACATCGCCGACATTGTCACCGACGTTGTCAGCGATAACCGCCGGGTTACGCGGATCGTCTTCCGGTATCCCCAGTTCGACCTTACCGACCAAATCGGCACTGATATCCGCCGTCTTGGTAAAGATACCGCCGCCGGCTTTCGCAAACAGAGCCAAGGAACTGGCACCGAAGCTGAAGCCCAGAAGCACGGTAGTGTCATCGGTAAGTAAGGATAAAAGCGCGATGCCGAGCAGTGATGAGCCGACAACGGCCATACCCATGACGGCACCGCCACGGAAGCCGGTCAGAAAAGAAGGCTTGATACCTTTCTGGGCAGCTTCGGCTGTTTTCATATTGGCGATGGTTGCCACGCGGATGCCGATTACTCCAGCAATACCGGAAAACACGGTACCGGCCACATAAGCAAGCGCCATAAAGATATTTTTCGTAATGCCGCCGCTCCAGATCGGTGACGGCAGGAATACCAAGATCAGCAAGGCCGCAACGCCGACAAACTTGGCCAATGCCATATATTCCTTACGCAGAAAAGTACTGGAACCGTCACGGATCAATTGACCTACCTCGGCAATCCGCTTATTCTCCGACGGCCTGCCCTTGACCCAGCGGTATAGCCATGCCGCAAACAAAAAAGAGACGAGCGATATGCCTAGAGAAACGAAAATAAAAGTGTTTTGGGTGTAATTCATGTGTATCATTCTCCTTCCGAATATGATTCGCAATCACCGCTACAAATAAATTGATGAATTAAATTTCAGTCCAGTGCCCGTAAGCCCCCCCATTTTATCTGTCTGTGATTTTATTGCGCATACTTTTCATTATAGACCTTAGAATGATTTTGTCAACAAAAAATTGGGGGCTGCCGGAAAAGTGCCGGAAAAGGGAAAATGATGTCGGGCTGCCGGAAAAGTGCCGGAAAAGGGAAAATGATGTCGGGCTGCCGGTTAAGTCACGCCTCCCATGAAATAGCACTTGAAAATGTTTCTAAATAGATATATGCTTAATATAATATACTATATGGTAAAATATAGATTTAAAAGAATATATATACTAAACTTTAGAAAAGGAGATATCATGCAGAATTCATTAGAATTAGGACAGTATTTAAGCAAAGGCATGAACCTTCTCGTCCGTGACATCATAAAGGCATCTATAAGCAATCCCAAGGCCAGCCTTTATATGGCTCAGTATTCCCGGGCTGTTAAAAAGGCCGAGCGCCGCCGGCTCAGCTTAGAGAATAAGGGCGAGCACATTCCTTCATTTTTAATTGCCAGCATTACCGGCCATTGTAACTTAAGCTGCGCCGGTTGCTATGACCGTGCCAACAGCCCTTGCGCAAAACGTGAGGAAATGAAACGAGACGAATGGGGCCGCATCTTTACTGAAGCGGAAGAACTTGGGGTCGCCGCCGCCATACTGGCCGGCGGCGAACCGTTGATGCGGATGGACATCATCGAGGAAGCCGCCATGCACCCGGCTATCTTGTTCCCAATATTCACCAATGGCACGATGCTGGACGAACAAGCGGTCAGGCTGTTTGATTCCAGCCGCAATCTGATCCCCATCATCAGTATCGAAGGAAGGGAAATGCAGACCGACCAGCGGCGGGGCAAGGGCACATATCAGAAAACCGTGGACGCTATGCAGACCCTTACGGATAAAAAGCTACTGTTTGGGACTTCTGTCACGGTGACCAAGGATAATCTGGATCTTGTTACCGATGACGGCTTTGTCTCAGAACTCAAGATGAAGGGCTGCAAAGCTGTAATATATGTAGAGTATGTTCCTGTAGAAAACCCTGAACTGGCACTTGACGATGCCATGCGCGATCTTCTGGCGGAACGCATATCGGCACTCAGGCTAAGCCATAATATCATCATCATTTCTTTTCCCGGCGATGAAAAAGAAGCGGGCGGCTGCCTTGCCGCCGGGCGCGGGTTCTTTCATATTAACTATAGCGGCGGGGCGGAACCCTGTCCGTTCTCGCCCTATTCCGATACCAGCTTAAGAACCGTCTCGCTCAGAGAGGCACTTAAATCGCCGTTATTTAGCCAGCTTCGCGACAGCGGAAACTTACTTAAGGAACATCAGGGCGGCTGCGCTTTATTTGATCAGGCTGATTATGTTAAATCGCTTATTGGATAATTGTCATTTTACAAAAAAGCTGACGAGATAATGACTGTCATGATTTAAAGCTATGGGGAAGGTATCGACCGGCTCCAATGAATCTAACGAATATACATGGAAAGCGGATTCTGTTCGCCCGGAACCAGGAAAGCACGCCGTTAATAATTTATCTTCATATATCTCAAACTGGCTGATAATGTCGATCAACGTGTGATAGCTATAGGTTTCTGTTTCCGGATCCAAAACGGTCATGCCATTGCCGGCCAGATTGACCGGATCATAATGGGATATGAAAAGCCGGTCATCGTCAATCTCTATTTGGAACGGGAAGGGGCTGCCGATGTCATAGGCCAGTATTTCATGATTCACAGTATTAAAACCATATATGAAAGTAGACAACCCGTCCTCAATTGATCTGTTACAGGTGAAATACAGTATATCCCCTGCCATGCATGAATCCAGCTGTAATGAACCGCATGAGCTGATATCTATTTCCGCAAGCACTTTCATAGTGGATATCTCTATAACATAAATTAAGCCTGTATTTTGCCCCCTGCCTAACACAGAGGCAAAAGCATAGATTCTGTCACCATATGTTTCCATGTATAGGACAAGTGAGTCTGCCAGTTCCAGCTCAGAAACCGCCTGGGTTTTTTTATCATAAGAGGCAATCTGAAAGACATTGTTCAAATTGCCAGCTACAAATATATTGTTTTCGCTGACCGCAATAGCCGTAATCGGTTTATCCCATATCTTATGTTTTACTACTTCTCCGTTATCTTTATTTATTTCAAGAACAATGCCGGAATCCTTTTGGGTATCTAGGCCGTTAGCTCCCAAATATATATGGTTATTGAAAGTTTTGTGTGAATTCCAAGGCAGTATTCCTCCCACATCCAGCTCAATACCAACAGCTTTCTCACCGGAAAAGCCGCAGAAGGTTATATATCCGGTATTTTCACTGCCGGTTGTCTCGATAAAGCCGAGTTCGTATTCGCTATTTAGTTCTTTAGCGGGAGAACATGATGTCAATAATGACAGAACAATTAATAAAGGGATAATAATACCTTTCGGAAAGGCAGCTGATGAAAGCTGCCTTTCCCTGTTTTTATTTCTCATAGACTGTGTATGTGTTGCTTGAATCTACCAGTTCCATCGGATGTACGGCGGAAAGCCAGGCCGCCGTATCCAGATCAATGCCAAAATTGTCAAGGAATGAGGCATATACAAGTTGTGAACAATAGAAAGAACTTCTCGTCCACCGGTCTATGTAATTCCAGTTATAGGGTTTGCCTCGCTGAGAATAACACCAGTCAGCGGCTTGGGCATCTTGAGCCGTCGTCGTTCCTGATACCGTAACCCCATAGCATGCACTTTTTGTGCTGTTCCAGTTGTTTGCTCCTGTCGTCACGCCTGTATCAAGAGATTCTACTACGGTCGAGCTTGTGTATACGATCGCGGCATGCCCGGTAGGTATCAGGTTCTTGTACTTATCCGGTGTTACAAGGATAACGCCTTTTCTCGTTGGATAGCTACCGAACGCTCTGGCAGCAACAAGGCTTCCGCTGCTTTTGTCAGGCATGACTGGCTGGCTGCTTACTTCTTCCCACATTGCAGCTATGTCCTGCTCATTATATTCGGGCTCCGGATCAGCGGCAACCGCGGAAATACCGACTGATACAAGCGTGGCCATTGCCACCGTTAAAGATATAAAACTACGTAAAGATCTTTTCATAAGCGAGTTCTCCTTTTTTGATTTGTCATGTGTATTGTTTATAAACAATATCTATTGTACCAGTTTTATCCTTGTTTTGCAAGCTAATCATTAATTTGCATTATATAAATTGATATATTGGTACATCAAATTATTATTGTCTTTTTATTTACAAACATGCATTGTTTGGATAAAATATTATTTAAATCTTAAGATTTTTGTAACGCAATACAACAGCACCGCGAATATGATATCGGAGGAAGGGAACGACAAATGAGCCAGGATAAGAGGTATTTACCCGGCTGCCCGGTTCTTCGGATGATGAGACTTTAACGGCTGTTCAGAAAGCATCTACCAGCAATCCCGATAACAGCGCATAACCCATGACAAATAATATGTATAAAGCAAACCGCTTTATGCCCAACACGATTTTTACTGCGCCTAGGTTGGTGATCTTAGTCGCCGGCCCGGTCAGCATGAATGCCGTAGCGCTCCCCATGCTCATACCGCCCCAGAGCCACTCCTGCAGCAGGGGAATGGTTGCGCCGCCGCAGGCGTAAAGCGGTACGCCGATGGTCGCAGCCAGAAATATGCCAAAATCATTACGGGTGCCGAACAGGCGGTCAATCAGGCCAGCCGGGACATAGCGGGTGAACAGCGCTGCAAGACAAAGACCGAGAAGAAACCATCCGGCTGTCGCCTTGATATTGCGGCCGATATTTTTCAACAGCCGCATTAAGATGTCCGGATCGGTATCATGGCTGGCTGGTTCGGCAAAACCATCAAAATTAAAAAACGGCTTATCCTGATAAGCGATCCTGATCAGCAGTCCTGCTGCGATTCCGCAGATAAAGCACGAGACAATCCGTACCGTCAGCGCCGTGCCGCCCAGTACGGCACTGTAAATGATGAGTTGCGGATTGAGTAGGATCGAACTCATCATAAATGCCGCCAGCCAGTCATCCTTGATGCCGAGGCGGGAAAATGACGCGGCCAGCGGTATCGTTCCATACATACATAAAGGAGACGCGATGCCGATTGCGCTTGCCGGGATCACGCCCAGCACCCCTAACCTTTTCTTATTTAATGATGTAAACAGGCCATGTATTTTTGATTTGCCGAATACGGAGATCACCGAGCCGAGAACCATGCCCAGTGCATAGTATGGCGCGATCTGCCTAAACTGTAACATAAAGTAATACCACAGATATACCCATTCACGCTGTAGAACATCTAGCATCAGCCGTCATCCCCCTGTTTATTCTAAGCGGATCAGTTCATAAGCTTGCGTGCCAAGGCCGATCGTTTCGCCGTACTCAAGGGACAGAAAACCGTTGCGGCCTTCCACGCGCCGTATGAAGCTTGCGTTGCCTTCCGCCTCCCAGATCAGGTCAAGGCAGGCTTTGTCAAGCGCCACCGGATCATGGGAGGCGAGGATGCCAATATCGTGAATATCCGGCTCAGACGGGTTGCCGTTACAGTCGCAGTCTACCGACAGGCGGTTCATCACGTTTATAAAGACAATATTCTCGCCGCCCAGCGCATCGGAAACCGAAAGCCCGGCCTCGGCCATCGCCATCTGGAACTGATCGTTATCCCCGCTGATACCGCCCTCGGTACGGGTGCCGCCGCTGTGTATCCAGACCTTGCCCTTAGACGAGCCGATGCCGATAGAGATATTTTTGACTGCGCCGCCGAAGCCTGCCATAGCATGCCCTTTGAAATGCGATAGGATCAGCATGGAATCAAAGTCGCCGAACCGTGCGCCGACATAGTTGACACCATTAAGAACCGCGCCGCTGTTAACAGCAAGTTCCATAGAATCCTCTTCATCCATAATCACCATAGGCGTAAAGCCGTGGTCCTCCGCCACTTGATAATGCATGGCGGTTTCAGAACGGGAACCGCCATATGCCGTGTTTGATTCAACGTAGGTCCCGTCGAGAGAGGTGACAAGCCCGCCGATGAGCTCCTGCCGCAGATAGTTGGAATTGGGCGGCTCGCCGGTCGTGACCTTTACGGCAAGCCTGCCTGCGGGTGTCCACTCCAAAGCGTCGTAGACAGCCTGCAAGCCATCTGCGGTTATGTCATCCGTATAATAGACGGCGGACGGCTCGCCGACGGTTCCCGCGGCCGTTTCCGGCTCAGCGGCTGTTTCCGTTTCAGCGGCTGTTTCCGTTTCAGCGGCTGATTCCGTTTCATCGGCTGTTTCCGGCTCAGCGGCTGTTTCCGGCAGTATGGGAGAAACCGTGCCTTCTTCTGTCCCAGCGCAGCTCGTGAGTAAGGCGAGCAAAAGCAGCGCGGCGGTTAGGATTGGGAATGATTTTTTCATTGTTCAGCTTCCTTTCTAATGGTGGTCAGACTGCTCCGCCGGCCTTTAGCAGGCCAAAGGACGGCCAAGGAAAATGTTCATAAGACAGTCCATTCCTTTGGATAAAATCGCTGCATCAGTCATTCGTTTTCCTCCATTTCTTTCACAAACATCATAGGATTGCGATTGCGATATTGTACTGAATATAAATGCTTTCAAATAGGCTCTGTTCACATCTTCATATACGTGGTCAATCATGTTACGGAATTTTTTAGTTACCAATAGGTCAAAAGCTTCAATGTCATTTTCGAGATTTTTTTGATTACAACCAAATCTTTTCAACACCTTAATTATTTTATTCTGATTATCAAGTATTTTAGTTAATAATTGTATATCTCGCTTCAATGATTTATTCATATCCAGACTACTTCCTTTATAATTGTTTTATATGCAGAATACTCGTTTACGGATGATATTACTTCCATTAACAGCGCATCTAATCTCTTATCTTCTTTTTCCAGTAACTCAAGCCACAATACATCAACCGAAACGCTGAATAAATCTTTTACATAATCTGCGATTTCGCCATGAATTGAATCGCCGTCAATCAGAATGTCAGGGTCGCTATCTGCTGTGGCTGTTCCGTTTGCATATGAACCTATTATGCCTAATCTTATATTACTATATTTTTTGTAAACTTCCAATAATGTTTCTTTGATAAGCTCAATGTTCAACATTGCTTTCACCTGCCAAATAATAATTAGTAATATACCCACACATAATTATAACAATGATAAATAGAAAATAATAGTATAAGTATTTAAAACTGATGTCAGCCTAATGTTGGCCGAAGTGTTAGACCACCACTATATGACTTTAATGAAGGGTGTTCAAAACTTCTTGCACATCAGGGAGAACTTTTATTGTTCCGCACACTTTGATGCTTTCAATGGTTTCTCTTACCAACTCTGGAGTAACATCTTCTGTAAATGTTAATATGCCGACCATCCTAATTTTGGTCTTATTATTTGACGCTTTTAACTTTTCTAAATTAGTTCCCCAGAAGATTGTCCAGCCCAATAATGCGTTCTTTCATACTCAAAACCTCCAATAATTATTCTAATGGTTTCTATCTCATCCTCCACTCGGTAGAAACAAAGATATTCATAAGGCAACGGCATACAGCGGAAATATTCGTTCTCTTCATAAGCTCGATACATCAGCGGATGTTCCAATAAAGACTTCGTTTCTTTATAGCTTCCGCGAAAATATCCGCAGACGGAGGATCAATCCATATAAGTAATCCTCTGCCTCCAAAATATCATTGATGGCAGCAGATAGGTACTCAAGTTTATACACTCTTTCTTGCCTCCCGTTGTTGATTAAGTAACATTTTTTATTTCCGTTGAAGCGGTTGTAAGAAGCTTCATTTAGCTTTCCACTATGCCCACAATATCTTTTTTACTAAGAATTGTGCTGGTTCCTTCATCCCTTATTTCTACATTATTGTTATCAGCAGATACAATTAAAGCCTTTTGATAACCATCTGTGGACAAAATAAATGCAGCGAGGTTAGGTGAATGCATTTGAATATCGCACACTTTTCCCATTAGAAGGTCATAGGGGTCAAAAGCAGTGGGTAATACCTCGGGAAATTTGGGGAGAGCCTTCTGCTTCTTTTCACTCATATCAAGTTTTGTCACAGCGTCAATTTGGCGCTTTAATACAAATCCGATTTTATATGCTTTTTTCCTATCCGTTTGGCAAAAACAAAGGTATCGCTTATCTTGACCAATAACAGCGACCATCGTATATCCGATATCCCAATTATTGAGTTCAATGTTACACCAACTTCCAATGAAAGAACTATAATCTACATTACATTGTTCTTCAAAAACTTCATCTGACATGTCTTGCGACCTGTTGTCACTGTCCATGACAATGTAATCAATTGATACATTATATAACTTGCTTAAATATATCAATTTATCAGTTTCGGGATATGCGATATTAAGTTCCCACTTACTAATAGACTGTCTTGAAACGCCAAGGACATCTGCTAATTGTTCTTGAGTATAGTTGTTTTCTTTTCGCAATTTAGATAGTTTTTCACCTAATGACATAGGCGTGTCTCCTTTTGTTTTATTGTTTCAATATTGTTTCAATGTTACTTTGATATGCCGTAATTTTCTACCACTTTTGAAGTTCTAAATGCAAACCGCAGGTTGCATTTGCTATAAATTGCGGTTAGTGCGTTGTGACGCTTTAATTTTATAACCTTCCGCCATATCCGTCAATGATGTCGTTAACAGATGTAAGCATATAACTCAATGAAGGATTGATTAATGAGGAAAAACCAGAAAAGTAGCAATAAATATGCAGAAAAGAAATTAAACACGCAGAGCGGGCGATATCAGTGATGATACCGCCCGTACTTGAACCTTCTTACAAGGGGCAACTGCGATTCACCATCTTCCAGCATCTCATATCCATAAATCAGAAGCCAATCCGGCTCAATATGACACTCTCTATAGCCTATGTGATTTCCCCTTAATTGATGGTCCCGATATTTTTCTGACAATGGATTTGGAATGGCCAATTCGCTGATTACGTGATCCAAATTGGCCATCTCCTTACCCTGTTTCATTAGTAACTTGTAATCCTTCTTAAATTGATTTCTCCATCGCACATTCATTCGTCGTCATCACCTTTCAAAGCGGTGAGAGCAGTATTCACATCAACACCATGGATACCTTTCCCCTTGCTCTGCTCCATGTCGATCAGCGCGGCGAGAGTCGCTTCATTGTACTTTGGGATTTTAAGTTCAAACGGAAGCCCGCCGTGCATAATAGACTGACGTAAAAAAATATTAATTGCATCAGACATAGTAATTCCAAGTTCTTGAAAAATTGCGCTTGCTTGCGTTTTGATTGTTTCATCAGTGCGAAATTGTACTGTAGACATCTTCATAGACTCCTTTCAATTTTCTCTCCTTATATAGGATAGCAAGAAAGCTGCACTTTATCAATACGTTGTCACTACATTTGTATGTTTCCCTAGAATACTTTTACCTTCTCTATTCTGTGAACAGAATGGTTTACTCCTGGATTGTCTTTACAACTACCTTGCCCTGTTTTACCTGCTCCATGCTCTTATCAATCTTATCCAGATATTCCGCATTACGGGCAGCTTTCATTATAGCATT
>QMCD01000044.1_pt1 | contig 85924 bp, 67 predicted proteins | sample 1821841 | NCBI WGS metagenome assembly QMCD01 (sample SAMN01991225, study PRJNA193472) | Termite gut metagenome, whole genome shotgun sequencing project. | isolation source: worker | host: Macrotermes natalensis
TGAAAGTCAGATCTACATCCGGACTTTTACTACACACGATGGGAAAAATCGCCATCGCTTTCATTTATCTGATTTTTTAAATACTGATTCGCATTATTATTTTACCGACGTATACGTAATGCATTGTAAAAACATGGTCTGCAAATTTATTAAAATATGTTGCACATTTCTATCTCCCGGTGATACTTATTTGCTATTTTTACAAAATCTAAAACCCACATACCTGATAAAACGTACTTTAGAGATATGTATAACTTAAAATAGAAAAACATGTACAACGCAAAACAGATCCCGCCCGTGCTGTTGAAATCCGCAGAGATTAACCGGAAAAACGGTGAAAACGATTTTGTTCTGTTACCTCTCTTTTTTGCCGAAGAGGCCCTGGAACCGTACATAGGCCGTAAAACCGTCGAATTTCACTACGGCAAGCACTTAGCCGGGTATATCGACAATACCAACAAGTTGAAAAAAGGGAGCGATTTCGACCGGATGAAGATCGAGGAGATCATGCTGGCGTCCGACGGAAAGCTATTCAACAATGCCGCACAAGTTTTCAATCACTATTTTCAGTTCGAAGCCCTGAAACCTGCCGGACAGGGGGCATCCACTCCTTCCGGCGAACTTAAAAACCGCCTGGAAAAGGCTTTTGGCACTCTGGAAGGGTTCCAGACGAAATTCAGCGAAGCGGCCGTCGGGCTGTTCGGATCGGGGTATGTGTGGTTGATCGCCGGCAAAAACGGAGAGTTGGAGATCGTCCAGACGAAAAACGCGGAAAATCCGATGATGGAAGGCAAGAAACCGATCTTAAATTTGGATGTCTGGGAACACGCCTATTACTTGGATGTGCAAAACCTCCGCGCCAAATATGTCGAAAATTTCTGGCATATCGTGGATTGGGAAAAGATCAACGAACGCCTGGCTCGTTGCACACCTTTCAAGCCTTTCTGACACGCTCAGAACATGCTTCGAAAACCGGCAGTAAACCATTTGTAGATCGATCATAGAACGTTATTCTGTATTGTATTCTGTAATCTGCTTCGGGAGTGATGCTATCGCACAGCATTAGCAGCAGTGATACAGGTTGTGATACAATCTACGAAATTGATTGCATTTTTAGAAAAGGAAATCTTAAAAAAAACGATCGCCGTTTTGCATAATATGTAGAGCTATTAGAGAACGGAGATCTTTCAATGGATCGAAATTTGGTATAATAAAAGCAGACTGCATAAAGTATTGGAAAATATAACTATAGATGAATTTTGGAACCTAAACAAAAAATAGCTTAACTTTTTATGCGGACTAAGTTGGGATTATAGAGTTCAAATAGCCACTATGAATAAGAAAAACAATCATTACGTACCAAAATGCCTGCTAAAAAGGTGGAGCCACAATAATGGAAGATATGATGGTGTATTTGTTTTAAATTGTTCATCAAAAACCATTGATTTCAGTTCCGCGAAAGGGAGCAAGGCTTTTTCTTTTGCCAGTATCAATAACCTGTATATTTTAGATAAAGACAATGATCGTTATACAAACTTAGAGGACTGGCTTAGTGGCATTGAGGGTATTCTTTCAGTATTTATAGACAAAGTAATCAGAAAGGAGACAGCATTATTTAAAGACCATTCGCAGCTACATAAACTTTTAATGGGATTATTATCTTTTAATTTTCGTTCAAGATACTTTTTCCAAGAAGGCGAAAAATATATTGATAGTAATCCACAGATAAAGTTTCAATTTGCAGAGAGAAGCAGCTTGCAAATATTATTAGAAAATGTTGTTAATGCCACAACCGATAAGGTCAATCAAATATTTCCGGTGGAGTTTATTGTTTGTAACTCAACAGTTCCTCTACTCATCTGTGATAGACCTTTGTTATTTGATGTATTTGATGACTATAGTTTCATTCCTCTATCTCCGTATTTATTGCTTTCGTTCAGAAAGGCACAAAGACAATCCACTATTGTTTATAAGGCTATAAATAATAACCTGGCAGACAGTTTTAATAACCAAATCATTAAGGCTGCACGGGATTGGATTGTATCGACGAACAAGAAAGAGTTAAAAAGGATTATGGAAAGTAAAGATTTTGAATATTCTGATAAGATAATATTTGAAGAATTTAAAACATTGATACACGGCTACGAATATTGATTAAGTGCAATCTCCGGGAAAATATTCGGAAACAACATTTTATTTTTTCGCTTGAATGACGAACAGCCTTGCACGAGCACAGGGGTATTGTCTTTGGGGAGCATTGGCGAGAACAACGATTGTTGTCTTTCCTTTTCGGAGCGCCCGGAATCCGGCTCCCTGCAAGGGCGCCGACTAACCAAAGGGAGGAAGGCGGTTAGGATTCCAGCGAACGAAAAGGGATAGACAACCGTTGTGGAGACACGATCTCCAAAGACAATACCCCGAAGCGGTACAAGAAACTTAATTGCAAAGTATAAAAATTTCAGGAGACTGTCCTGCAGTCAGAGCAATAAGTTTTTGGAATTTACGGGGATTTGATTATATTTGATCCCTTATTTGTTGTGTACTATGAGAAGATTTTCAAGGCATTGGGTTGGGACGGTATGGCTGTTGGCAGCTGTACTGCTTTTGCCTTCTGCCGTTAAAATCGCCCATATTAACGACCATTGTTTAGCCGGGGAGCATACGACCTGCCCGGATGATGCGCACGCGCACCACGATTGCAGCGTTTGTCCCGTATGCCATTTCATGCTGGCCTCCTTTACGGAAACCGCTTCGGAAAGCGGGGCCCTGTTGCCGGTGCTTGCAACCGACGAAGCGGTTCCGGCTCTCCGGGACAACAATTACTCTCCTCTTCTGCTCTCTTACAGTCTCAGGGCGCCTCCCGCAGTGTAATTCCTTCTTTACACACAATTTATTTACACGTAATTTTTACAGTTATGCAAATCGGAGTTATTCCGGTTATGCTGCTGTGGGTGTGTACGCTGTCCGCAACAGCGCAGGAGGTAGATACCATGAAAATCATCGGGTTGGAGGAGGTTTCCGTAAGTGATTCCTACAAGCGAACGAACCATCTCCGTTCGGCGCAACCGGTTGAGATAGTGGACGAAACTTTTCTCAGCGAACATTTTACGGGCAATTTGATGCATACCTTACAGCACATTCCGGGTATTCATTCCATGAACATCGGTTCGGGTTTTTCCAAGCCCGTGATCCGGGGTATGGGTTTTAACCGTATTTCGGTGACGGAGAACGGTATCAAGCAAGAGGGGCAACAGTGGGGCGCCGACCACGGCCTGGAGATTGACGCGTTCGGTGTGGAGCGCGTGATGATCCGCAAAGGGCCGGCTTCCCTGTTGTACGGGAGCGATGCCATGGGCGGAGTGATCGAGATCACCCACCCCTTCCCTCCTGCCGAAAACCAACTCTTCGGAGAAGCGGCGTTGTTGGGCAAAAGCGTGAACGGAACGCTGGGCGGTTCGCTGATGGTGGGCCTGAAACGGAACAACTGGTACGCCAGGTTCCGTTTTTCCGAGCAACACTTCGGGGATTACCACGTACCTACCGACACCATTGTTTACCTGACGCAACGCCTGCCCATCGAAAAGAGAAGGTTGAAAAATACCGCCGGATTCGAGCGCGATGCAAGCCTGTTTTCCGCTTACCGGAAGGGGCACTATTACGCCAACCTGGCGGTCAGCAATGCATACCAGAAGGTAGGGTTCTTTATGGGTGCGCACGGTATGCCCGACGGGAACCGGTTGAAGGACGACGGCGACGCGCGAAACATCGAATTGCCGTACAGCACGGTGAACCACCTGAAGATGACTTCCCGCCAACAGTATATGTGGGAGGAAAGCATCGGGTTTTGGGACATCGGGTACCAGAACAACCACCGCAAAGAGTTGAGCCGTTTTCACACCCACTACGGAACACAGCCTCCGCCCCTCACCGACCCGGACAAGGAGTTGGAGTTTTCGCTCCATACGTTCAGTTCTTCCGTCAAATGGAAAACATTCGGCTCCGAAGAATGGGAACATACGGTGGGTTGGGATTTACAGTACCAGCAGAACCGCATCGCAGGCTATTCGTTTTTGGTACCGGAGTACAACCGGTTGACGTCGGGAGCGCTTTGGTTGAGCACCTGGAAGCCCGGCCCGGAGTTCTCCGTCAGCGGCGGGCTCCGGTACGATTACGGCCGGTTGGATGCGGCGGCTTTCCGGGATCCCTACTTGGAGGAGTATCTGCAACGATTGGGTTACTCCGAGGAGGAGATTGCCGGTTACCGCTGGCGAAGTTATGCCGTCGATCGCTCTTTCAGCGATTTTTCGGGTTCGCTGGGGGTGGTGTGGAACCCGAACGAGGCGCATTTGGTCAAGGTGAACATCGGCCGCAGTTTCCGTTTGCCGGGCGCTAACGAATTGGCGGCAAACGGGGTACACCATGGTACCTTTCGGCACGAGCAGGGTGATGCTTCGCTTGATTCCGAGCGGGGATGGCAGGTGGACGCTTCCTACACCTATGAGCGCGGGGGGATCTACCTCTCCTTGACGCCGTTCGGCAGTTGGTTCGGGAACTACATCTACCTGCAACCGACGGGCGAATGGTCGGTGCTGCCCCATGCGGGACAAATCTACCGCTACTCCGGCGCCCAGGCAGTGTTTGCCGGTGCGGAACTGGAGTTCGGGATCGATTTCCTGCGCCGGTGGAATTACCAGGTGTCGGGCGAGTACGTGTACAGCCGCAATCTGGACGAGCATATCCCGCTTCCCTTTTCGCCTCCAGCCTCTGTACGCAATGTCCTGACCTGGGAGCGGGAGCGTGTTCACCTGTACGCCGAATTGCATAGTATTACTGCACAAAACAGGGAGTCGCGGAACGAAGAGCCGACTCCCGGCACTCATTTGTGGAATATGGGAGCCACTGCGACTGTTCCAGTGGCGGGAACCGAGGTAGAAATCACCCTCTCGGCCCAGAACCTGTTGAACACAAAATATTTTAATCACCTGAGTTTTTACCGGAAAGTAGAGATCCCCGAACCGGGACGAAATTTCCAGTTATTTATTAAAGTACCTTTTAATACAAAAATCAAATGAAAACGATCTATTTGTTGGCACTCTCTTGTGTACTATTTGCCGCCTGTAACGACGAAGATGGCGACACGACCAAACCGGTTATTAACCTGATAGCTCCCGCCAATGGAGATACCCTGCACATTGGAGAGGGTGTCCATTTGGATATGGAGTTAGAGGACGATGTGATGTTGAAACAGTACCGGATCAACATCCATCCCAACAACGACGGACATACCCATACCCATGCGGCGGTTTTGAGCAGAGCGGAACCGGATACAACGGTGTATTTGGACCAATCGTGGCTGTCTGATGACGCTGTTCTATCGGATGATATATCCGGCAACAAAAATAAAGACGTACACCACCACAAAATTGTGATCCCTGCCAACACAAAGCCGGGTAAGTACCACTTTATGGTTTACTGTACGGATGCCGCAGGCAATGAGTCATTGGCCACGCGCAACATTGTCCTGGCTACGGAAGAAGATGAAGGAGAGCCCGGCCACGGTCATGACCATTGATTGCGATTGCGCAGCGTGAAGGCGTATTGCCCACATGGAACAAAAGCAGGCTTTCGGCCTGCTTTTGTGTTGTAGATGCTGTAGCACTTTTCGAACCGTCATTCGATCAACTCCATCTCCCGGATCAGGTGTCCTGCTCCGGCCAATTTGTCCACGATAAAGAGGATGTAGCGAATGTCTACGGAGATATTCCGGCAGATGGAGGGTTCGTATTGCAGATCCGACATTACACCGTCCCAGGCCCGATCGAAATTTACGCCGATCAGGTGGCCGTCCGCATTCAATACCGGACTTCCGGAGTTCCCTCCCGTTGTATGGTTGCTCGCAATAAAACAGACCGGTACCTCACCATCTTGTGCATAAGGGCCGAAATCTTTGCTCCGGTAAAGCTCTTTCAGTTTTTGGGGAACCTGGTAGTCGTAAATGGCCGGGTTCTCTTTTTCCAGGATCCCTGACAAGGTGGTAAAAGGTTTATAAAAGATGCCGTCAGCCGGCGAATAGCCTCCTATTTTTCCGTAAGCGACCCTCAGGGTGGAGTTCGCGTCGGCATAAAACCGTTTTTCGGGCTGCATCTCCATCAGTCCGGTCAACCATACCCGGTCTAATTCCCGGAGTTGGCGTTCGATCTCCTGCAAGGGCGGATTTATCCGGAGCAGTCGGAAATCCGCCACCGAAGCAGCCAACAGATAAGCCGGATCTTTTTTCAATTTCTCCTGTAACGCAGTGCCTTTCCAGCGATCTAAACACGCCAGCAAACGGGTCGAATCGGCAAAAACCGACTGGTGGAAAAACTGTTCTGTGTACAAGTGGTACCCGCTGTTTTTTCCGGCTTCCGCCACCGCTTCCGGTTTCCATTCATCCGGAAGTTGCAGGTTGTACAATTTCAACATCTCCTCCAGGATTTTCCGATCGGTAGCGACGTCATAATCCTTAAAAAAGGTACGGATGGTCTGCCGGATAGCTTCCGGCAGCAGGTCGTTCTCCGTTATTTCGGCCAGCCGGCCTGTCAATGAGCGTGCAAAAGAGACGATCTCCGCCCCTCCCAGGCCGGCTTCCTGTGCATAAGCATCAGCCAACACCAACTCTTTTCGTTTTTGGTACACCGCCCGGTAACGATCCACCACACTGTCGTAAGGAGTTCTCCCTGTAGCCCATGTTCTGAACCGGGCCTCCAATCGGCGTTTTTGCTCCACCGTACCGAAACGGAGCAATCCTTTGGTCTCCCCTTGCCATTTTTTCCAAGTGTTGGCTACACCGGCAGCTTTAGCGGAATATTTGAGCCGGAGCAACGGATCCGAATTCATCGCCTGGTTGATGATGTTCAGTTTGGCTGTCCGGATAGCTGTTCTGTGCGGGTTCTCTACCTCTACCAGTTGTTCTATAGCGAAGGAAGTCAAGTATTCCCGCGTAGTTGCAGGGTAACCAAACACAAAGGTAAAATCCCCTTCCTTAGCTCCCTGAGTCGCTATTTTAAAATGAGTGGCAGGCCGGTACGGAACATTCTCCGGGGAGTACGGGGCCGGTTCGTTGTCTTGTCCGGCATAGATCCGCAAAAAAGCGAAATCCCCGGTGTGCCGCGGCCAGCTCCAGTTGTCGGTATCCCCGCCGAATTTTCCAATCGCCGAGGGGGGCGCCCCTACCAAACGCACATCCCGGTATATCCGGAAAACAGACATGAAGTATTGGTTTCCGTTAAAGTACGGTTTTACATTGGCTTGCAGGTCCGTCCCTTTTACAGCCTCCTCCTCCAATTTCCGGCTGATATCTGCAACTGTTTTGGTGCGTTCCGCTTCGTCCATACCGGCTGTTAACGCCCCGGCGATCTGTGGGGTAACATCCTCTATCCGCACCAGAATGGAGGCGGTAATGCCCGGATTTTCCAATTCGTCCGCCCGGTCGTAGGCCCAGAAACCGTGTTCCAGGTAATTATCGGTGAGGGTCGAATGCGCTTGGATCAGGCTGTATGCACAGTGGTGATTGGTGATCAAAAGCCCTTCCCGGCTGATCAACTCCGCGGTACAAAAATGGAAGAAAGGACGTCCTTCCCGCCCCAGTCCGATCACGGCGTCTTTCAAAGAGGCCCGGTTAATGTCGTATACATCTTCCGCCGTCAGCCGGAATCCCTGCCGCTGCATCTCTTCTATGTTGTATTTTTTCAATAACAACGGGATCCACATCCCTTCATCGGCCTTGCATGTCAGGTGAAGCAACAGCACAACGGTCCATATCATTCCAATTCGTTTTTGCATAGTATTGAGTTTACTGGTTCTCTTTCCACTTTTTCAACTCCCGGTACAGGCTTTGTACAGGCAGTCCGATCACGTTGTAGAACGATCCTTCGATCCGTTCTATCCCGATGTAGCCGATCCACTCCTGAATGCCGTACGCTCCCGCTTTATCAAATGGTTTGCAGGTATCTATGTAATGCTCGATCTCTTCAATGGAGAGCCCGGTAAAGTAGACATCGGTAGCAACCGACCAGGATTTTTGCCTGTCGGCGGCTGTCAGACAGACGCCAGAGATCACCGTGTGTTTCCGGCCGGACAACGCGCCGAGCATCCGGATGGCATCCGCCCGGTCCGCCGGTTTGCCCAACGGAACACCTTCCAAACAAACAATGGTATCCGCTGTGATCAGACACTCTCCGGCCCGCAGTTCGCTCCGGAACGGCTCCGCCTTCAACCGGGCCAGGTATTCCGGCACTTGCTCCGCCGGCAATTCCGGTGGATAGACCTCTTCGACCTCTTTTAACCGGACTTCAAAGGCAAATCCGGCCTCCCGGAGCAATTGTTGCCGCCGGGGCGAGGCTGAGGCTAATATCAATTTGTACTCCATCCCGATTACATGCTTTTCACGTAACAGGCGGTGTCCATCCAGTCTCCCCGGGCTTTGAGTACTTGGGAAATGACGTCGCGGGCACATCCGTCGCCGCCTGCCGTGTCGGATATGTACTTGGAAATGGATTTGATCTCGTCACAGGCGTCTGACGGACAGACCGGCAGGCCAACCATCCGCATGACGTTGTAATCGGGAATATCGTCACCCATATACATAATTTCCTCTTTTTCAAGGTTGTATTTGGCAATAACTTCCTGTAAAGCTTTAACTTTGTTCTCAATTTTCAGGTAGATGTCCTGAATTCCCAGTTTCCGAAACCGCTCCGCCATTCCCGGCGCTCCGCCGCCGGAGATGATGACTACCCGGTACCCTTTCCGGATGGCGTACATAATGGCATAGCCGTCCTTTGCACAGGAGGTGCGTACCAATTCCCCTTCCGGGGTGAGGTTCATGGATTGGGCGGAAAGCACCCCGTCTACGTCAAAAATAAACGTTTTAATCTGTTTTAGTTCTTCTTTAAAAAACATATTCTATCCTTTTCATTATTACCACAATGTAAGCATTAATGGATGCTCTCCGTTCTCTACCGGATCCTCTTTGGTTTCCGGTTTGGGAGCTCCCTCTTTGATCAGATCGCTCAAGAGGGCGTACAACTCCGCTCGTTTTTTATCCTTTTTCAACAAACCTTTGTGCATCGCCAGGATTTTGTCGTCCCCTCTTCTGGCCGGTCCGGTCTGGGCCTCTTCCGGGGAGAGCAGCATCACCTTGTGGGCCGTTTCGAGGATCAACGGGCGTAACAGGGCGAAATCCAGACCATTCTCTTCCAGTACATCTCCGGCGGTCCGGTACAGGTAGTTCACAAAATTACAGGCGAAAACCGCCGATAAATGCACTATTTTACGCTGTTCCGAATCCACCTCCCTTACCCGGTGCGAAAGCATTTCCGCCAATTCCTGCACAACTTTCCGGCTTTTTGCATCGGAAGCTTCGATAAACAAAGGTACTTCGCTGAAATCCAAATCTCTTTTCCTGGAGAAGGTCTGAAGCGGGTAGAACACTCCAACCGCTCCGGCCCAAGAGTCAAAAATCCCCAACGGCATACTTCCGGAGGTATGCAGGAGCAATGCTCCGACATGTATTCTAATACTTTTATATACTGAAATTAAAGCATCATCACTTACACAAAAAATATAGATGTCTGCATCCGGGTAGACAATATTCGGATCTGTCGTATAGGTGATCCCGGTTTTCATGCCCAATTCCCGGGCCGATTCGATGCTGCGGCTGTATATTTGACACAGGTTCAGACCGGATTTTAACAACGCGGCCGCCAAGTGATGCGCCACGTTCCCCGCCCCTAACAATACAATCCGTTTAGTTTGCATCCTCGAAAACAATCTTTTTGGGTTTGATTTTTCCTTCTTTCAACAACGCTATCAAGCGAAAACTCGCCGTGCAGATGTCTTGGTAAAATACCTCTGCAATAAACACCAACTGCCCGTCACTCTGTTCCAGATGCCGCGCTGTCCCGGCCTGCTCCTCCCGGTTGATGAGGCGGATGTCGCGGGAAGGCAACAAAGCATGGGTCATCTGGTTCCGGAATTTGTAGTACAGGAAGTTCCCATCGTTCAATGCCCGGTAGCGGCCGCCGAACAAGTGATCGATCGCCGCAGCAAACCGCAAAGCTGCCTGTCCCTTGGCTTTCATCGGCCGGTTGTCCAAAAATCCGCCCAGCACTTCTACCGCTTGTCCCATCAGTACAAACTGCATAAAAGTCAGTTCCGCCTGTACCAACTTCCCCAATTCTCCGACAATCACCTGCCGCAAAAACTGTTCGATCCGGACGACTTGCTCTTCCGTTGTCATACGGATCCAAAAATAGTTCAAATTACCGATATAATGTGCATTTTCCACTCCTTATTCACACAATTGCTCTACCTTTGCGGGGAAATAAAACACCTTATGCTGATAAATAATATGTCTGCGGGAACATCCGGTTTCGACGAATCCCGCTTTGAAAAAGGGCTTAGTCTGTACGAAGTGGTTCGGATATTCAATATGAAACCTATCTTCTTACAAGATAATGTATTAAGACTATCAAATTCAATCAAAAAATCAAATATCGATCTTGATGTTCGAACTTTAAATATCTCCGGAAAGTTGAGTAGATTGATCGAGTTGGAACAGATGAAGGAAGGCAACATCAAGTATGTACTGCACTTTACAAACGGCCAGATGGATGAATATGTCTACCGGATCCCGCACACCTATCCGACGGAAAAGGAGTACGCAGAAGGCGTGGATACGGTTTCCCTCCGCGCTGTCCGTACAGACCCGCAGATCAAATACATCAACAACGAACTGCGCACCCGCGCCAACTTTCTGATGCACAAGCAAGGAGCTTACGAAACGGTACTGATAGACCGGGAAGGGTGGGTTACGGAAGGATCCCGCTCCAATCTCTTTTTGGTAAAAAACGGACAGTTCTATACCGCTCCCGATACGCTCGTACTGCCCGGGACCAGCCGGAAAAGGATCCTTGGCATTTGTAAAGAGGCGCGTTGGCCGGTTGTTGAAGAAGCCGTTTCTTACGAAGCGTTGGGGGAATACGAAAGCGCCTTTCTGACAGGTACTTCTCCCTTGATCCTGCCTGTCCGCCGGTTGGATCACTTCGTTTTCAATGTTCAGGAACCACACCTGCGAAAACTGATGAAGCGTTATTTTGACCGGATTGAAAACATTTTTTAATCTTTTTTGAAGTATGTTGTAACCGATAACCGCAACTTTTCGTTAATATTGCATGGTAAAAGTACCCGGACTGCCTGGGGCTTGGAAATAGAATGAAATATATTGTTTTAATTACCGTTGTCGTAGCCGTTATTTTCACCCAACCGTGGGAATACAGTTTTGCCGGGAGTTTCTCTTCTCTGCAGGATACGGTAGCCTCCCCTCTTCCCGATTCCGTCTCTGAACCAGAAAATCCAGCTTTTCTGTTACCCATCGGTAAAATACTCAGTAACAGCAATTCCGATATTCCGGAAGCTGATCTGTTGGACAAGATCATCGAAAAATTCATGCGGAAATGGGAGATCCGAGGCGCCTCCTTTGCTTTGATGAAAGAGGGACAACTCCTGTACAGCAAAGGGTATGGATATGCCGACCTGGAATCGGGAGTCCTCATGAATACCCACCACATTTTGCGCATTGCTTCTGTTTCCAAACTGATCACTGCTGTCGGGATCATGAAATTGGAGGAGGACGGTAAATTGAAATTGAGTGACCGGGTGTTCGGAAAGGACGGTATTTTGGACGAAACGGATTTTCCGCATATCAAGGATCCGCGGGCCCGGCAAATCACCGTAGAACACCTGCTCCGCCATCAGGGCGGATTTTCGGTTGTATACGGCGACCCGATGTTTTGCCCTGTGGACATAGCCCGGAAAATGGATGTTCCCGCCCCGGCCGACCTCCACACGACAATCCGGTTTGTCCTCTCCCGCCGGCTGGGGTATACACCCGGATGTGGGACGATCTACTCCAATATCGGATACGGAATTTTGAGTAAAGTTATTGAGAAGGTAAGCGGTACGGATTACGAAAGTTATATCGCCCGTAACATTCTGGAACCGGCCGGTTGCTTCGATATGCGTCTTGGGCGGAACCTGTACGAGGAACGGTACGAGAACGAAGTCCGCTATTACGAGAATTCTGCGCAACCCGAGTTGGTCCAGGCCTGTGACGGCAGCGGTCTGGAAGTGCCCAAATATTACGGAGGGAACAACATCGAAGGATTATCCGGAGCCGGAGGATGGGTTGCTTCTGCTTCCGAACTGCTCCGCTTTTTGGCGGTGATCGACGGAAAACCGGGAATTCCCGATATTCTGAAACCGGAAACCATCGCCCGTATAACGGCTTACAACGCACACTCCCTGCCGATCGGCTGGATGAACACCACTCCCAGAGGCGACTGGAGCCGTACCGGCACGCTCTCGGGTACCAGCGCATTGCTGAAACAACAGCACGACGGATATGCCTGGGTCTTTATCACCAACACCAGTTGCTGGAAAGGGCACCGCTTTTCCGATCAGATCAACACTATGCTCGGGCGGGCGCTCTCTTCCGTAGAGGAGTGGCCAAAGAAAGATCTGTTTGAGTTGCAACGTTTCAAATCACACGATTATTTGGTCAGTCAATAGACTCTAACAATTTCATCTGTTTTATTGGTTTTTTACTTATAAAGTATAACTTTGAGGCCAAATTCAATTAAAACCAATAACTACGACATGGCCTTTAAAATTCTTGCGATCAATCCGGGATCGACTTCCACGAAAATTGCCGTTTTTGAAGATGAAAATCAGGTTTTTATCAAGACGATCCGTCACTCGGCAGAAGAGATCGCCCAATTTCCAACCATCTTTTCACAGTTCAAATACCGGAAAGAGATCATTCTGAAAGAGCTGCGGGAGGCAGGAGTGGATGTATCCGAAATGAACGCGGTGATGGGCAGGGGCGGTTTGCTCCGTCCCATTGAGTCGGGGACTTACGAAGTGAACGGGGCGATGTTGCAGGATCTGGAACAAGCCGCTATGGGAGAACACGCTTCCAACCTCGGAGGGTTGATTGCCCACGACATTGTTTCAACGCTCGGCAACGGGACCAAAGCGTACATTGCCGATCCGGTCGTTGTCGACGAGTTGGAACCCCTTGCCCGTGTCAGCGGCCACCCGGCTTTTCCGCGGGTTTCCATTTTCCACGCTCTGAACCAAAAAGCGATTGCCCGCGGGTATGCCAAAGATTGCGGTAAAAAATACGAAGATCTGAACCTGATCGTGGTGCACCTCGGCGGGGGGATTTCCGTCAGCGCTCACTGCCGGGGACGGGTGATCGATACCAACAACGCCCTGGACGGGGACGGACCTTTTTCTCCGGAGCGATCCGGCGGCCTGCCGACCGGTTTTTTGGCCAAACTCTGTTTCAGCGGAGAGAAGAGCTATGCCGAGGTGAAAAAGATGTTGTGCGGGGCCGGCGGTATTGTGGCGTATTTGGGCAGCAACGATATGATGGAGGTGGAAAAAAAGGCCGCCGCCGATGAGAACTGGAAATACTACATGGATGCCATGTCCTACCAGGTAGCCAAAGAGATCGGGGCGATGGCGGCCGTTCTGAAAGGCCGGGTGGACGCCATCCTGCTGACCGGAGGGATCGCATACAGCAAACCGATCACAAACTGTATCACGGAGCGGACAGCATTTATCGCCCCGGTAAAGATCTACCCGGGCGAAGACGAAATGCGCGCCTTGGCCCTGAACGGCCTCAGCGTGCTGCGAAAAGAGACCCAACCCCGTGTCTACTAAAAATAAACGCCCCGTTCATCACGAAACGGGACGTTTGTTTTAGTATACCCGGACTACTTTTTCCAACCGGACGTACCAGATATACCCCTCCGCCTCCGGGTACCCCATGTTTTGCAGGGTCTGGCAATAGGTGCCGACCTGTTCCCGGTAGCGATCGTCCTCTTTCCGGCCGAATTTGTAGTCCACAACACAGATTTTTCCCGCTTTGAGCATGACCCGGTCGGGCCGGATCTTTTTGCCGTCCGCCAACAAAATATCCCGCTCGTTGATGACTTCGCATCCGGAAGCGAACCACTCCGAAGCGGGGCTGTTTTCTATAAATCCCCGCACTGTCCGGCAATATCCGGCTACTGCGCCCGCATCCAACAGGCCGTTTGTATATACCTGCCGCACAGCTTGCTCCACGTCCTCCACCTTGCGTACGGAGCGGAAAATTTCGTGCAACAACTTCCCTTCGTCAATGGCCTGCTGTTCGTGTTCCCCGTGTTTTTCCCGGCTTTCCACGCCGGTGAACTCCCGGTATTTGTACCCGATCCGGAGCCGGTTACCCGGAAACGAAACCGGATAAGCGGCAATGCCCGGTGCCTGTTGCGCTTCCTCGTCCTCCTGAGTACCTTGAATATCCTCGAAACGCTGCTTCCGGCCGGCTGTAAATCCGTTGTCCGGCAACCCTTCCGCTCCTTCGGAGCCCGGCTGCATTCCCTGCAAGACCCGGAAAATAAAAGCGCCGGTGTCGTTGGCCGCCGCCGAACCGTCTTTGCTGATCTTCGGCCCGTACGGACAAACATACAACTCCGTCTTGGCACGGGTAAATGCCACGTAGAGCAAATTCAGGCTGTCTACGTACGCTTTCAGGTGTTCGTTGTAGTAATCCTCCCGGTAGATGGTATCGGCCAGTTTGGAGGAGTAGTCCAAAGGGACTGTCTCCAACGCATTGAAACGCGCCGTCCGGTTCCGGCACCAGAGGCGGCGGGTGGGTTTCACCGCATCCAATTCCCAATTACAGAAAGGCAACAGCACAAAGTCAAATTCCAGCCCCTTGGCTTTGTGGATCGTCAAAAGCCGGAGGGCGTCCGCCTCTTCGGAGGTTGGCAACACCCGTTTCCCTTTCTCCTTTTCCCACCACTCCAAAAACAGGAGGAGGTTGTCCGGATTGTTTTTTGCGTATTCGTATACAATGTCCTGAAAAGCCATCAGATAGGCGATCTCTTCGCTCTTTTCACCCAGGGAGAAACGGGCGATGATCTCTTCCACCATTTCGTACAGAGAGACGGCGTTCCCCGCCGTTGTTCCGGGATCCGCACCCAGGCGGTCAAAAACATCCCCGTCGCCGTCCGCCGTAAAAAGGCTGTCCGGCACATCCGGAGAGCCGGAAACCAGTAAATGGTAACCGTACACCATTTCCGCCCGGCTGATCCCGTCGTGCGGATCGGCCCGGTAGCGCAGGACGGAAACAATAAAACGGACGGCAGCCGAGGAGGTGACATACAACGAATCGTTGGACACAAAACGGATCGGTTGTTCCGCCGTCCGGTTGTACTCCATCAGGTACGACGCTACAAAAGCGCCCTCTTTTCCGTCCCGTACCAGCAAGGCAATCTCCTGTAACCGTCCGCCCCGTTCCCGGATATCTTCGATGATGCCCGCCACGGAGCGCATGATCTCCCGATCGCTCCCCTCCTCCTGCTTTACCGGCCCGAAACGGACCTCCACATACCCTTCCGACGAAGAACGGACCTGTTGTTCCAACTCCGCGTATGCCTCCGTAATGGCTTCCGACCACGGATTCCCCTCCCCGGCCGCTCCGTCAAAGAGCTGTTTCAATTCGCCGGAGGCTTCCCGGAAAAAACGATTGTTGAAAAGCACGATTTCCGCCGCACTCCGCCAATTGTCCGGCAGGCGGACCTGTTCGCTCCCCAACTGCCGGAAATCCTGCTCCACCCCACCCGCCAGGAGCGACCACTCCCCGCCCCGCCATCGGTAGATGCTCTGCTTCACGTCCCCCACAATCAACGCCTTGTTTCCTTCCGACAAGGCGTTCACCAACAAGGGGCGGAAATTCAGCCATTGCAGCGAAGAGGTATCCTGAAACTCGTCGATCATCAGGTGTTTGTAGTAACCGCCTGTCTTTTCAAACAAAAAAGAGGTATCGTTCCGGCCAATCAACACATTCAGCAAATGGGTGGTATCGCTGAGAAGCATCACCCCTTTCTCCTCGCAGTACTGCCGGATCTGCCCGTACAGGTCATTCAGAATGCCCAATTGGTAGAGGTTGTTCAGCAAATATTTTGCAGAGAGGTACTCCCGGAAATGGGCATCGTACCACGCAATACCCTCTTCCAACCAACCGTTCAGGGAGGGTAGTATTTCCTCTATCCGGCTCCGAACGTCTGCCGGACAACTCTTTGTCACCCAAGCCTCTGGATTTCCCACGGCTGCACGCGCTGTGCGGGTCACATCGTCCCATTGTCCGTTCCGCCATTTGTAAAAGGGGGCAGCGCACCCCGATTTGCCGCTTTTAAAATCGGACAGGGCCAATCCGCCCTGTTCAATCAATGCTGTCGCTTGCCGACCGATCCCGGTGAGCCGCTCCTCAAAATCGACCACTGTCTCCTTTAAAAATGCCCGGTACTCTTTCAAAAACGCTTTGTCTCCGAACTTTTCCAACAAGCCCTTGTCAAAGAGACGATACTCCTCCTTAAATAACTCCTCACCCAATGCAGCGATCCTTCCCTGAATATTCCAAGATTTTCCTTCGGAGATTTTTTCTGTCATCAACTCCGAGATCCAGGAACGCAGGTCCGGCTGCTCTCCGACCCGTTCCAACACCCGCTCTACGGCTTTCGCCAAGACGTAACTGGTATCCAACTCTACATTGTAACCGGGGTAAACGCCTAATTCGCGGGTAAACGATTTCAGGACCCGCTGAAAAAAACGGTCGATGGTGGTAACCGAAAAACGGCCGTAATCGTGCAGCAGGAGGGTTCGCAACAGAACAGCCCGGTTCTGCATCTGTTCGGAACTCAGGTGCAACTCCTGTTGCAACAACTCTCCGTAGACAGACCTTTTACCTTCAGCCAAGTGGTGCAACTCCCGGACGATCCGGGATTTCATCTCCCCGGTCGCCTTGTTGGTAAAGGTAACGGCTAATATGTTTTTGAAGTCGGAGGGCATGCCGAATATGATCCGGAAAAATTCCAGTGTCAAGGTAAACGTTTTACCCGAACCCGCAGAAGCCTTGTAAATTTTTAGTCCCGGCATACTCCCGTTGTTCGCACGCTATCGATACCCCGTCAAAATAGCTGCCCTTCCAGCAGTGGTCTGTTTTTCAGTCTGGTCTCCAGTTCCCGGACGTACATCTTTACATAAGCGGCCTCTCCGGAAGCAGCGGTTCCTATACGTTGCTGCGCTTTTCGCAACCACGCAAGCGCCCCTTCGAAATCTTCTTCCAATTCACACATCAAAGCTAAATTCAGGTACGCCCGCAATGCTGTCTTCGGCTTTCCGGAAACGGCAGCCTGCCAGATCCCGGCTGCCCGCTCTTTGTCGCCTTCCCGGTAGTAAAATTCCCCCACCCCCACTGTTTTCGGAGCAACATAGATCCTTCGCTCGGTTTTCCGCCAACCCGGCACCCATTTCTGTGCATACCAATATCCCTTATCCCACATCTTTCCCTGCATACAAAGCACACCCTCCGTATACCCGCCCTCTCCGTAAAAACCATTTCCGGCGGAAAAACAATCTGCAAACTCGTTCTCCAACCAGCGGAAGGAGATCTCTTTCCCGTCTTTCCCGGAATAGAGGCAAACCAGTGCATATCCGGTCACCGAATGTTTCACGGGATCCGACTTGTAGCGAAAGGATTCCCAGGAAAGCAGGTAGTCCAATCCGTTCTTCCGGCAGATACGCATCACATCCGACGGAAGCAATGCCTCCTGAGTCGTATCCGAATCCCATTGTTTCATCTCTTCCGTCACAATGACGGGCAAACTGTCCAACGGATAGGTCTCGGCATAGCAACTGTAAAATCCGTTCCGGAAAACAGTAGCCATCTGCCCGGAACCGACTGTAAGTTCTATTCCGTTGAGAATGATCAGGGTATCTATGGCCGGTTTGTAACTTTGACGATCCAGAAAACCGATTTTCCGGCCGCCTTCCAGCGTATGTTCGGCAGGGATCGCCGTTTCAAACGAATATTCGCGGTAAGCGGTACAAGAAGAGTGCAGGAGCAATCCAGTCGCTACGGCCGCCCGGATCAGGCTGCATAATACTTTAATAAAAACCATTCTATACATAGCAACAAAAGTAACAGTATGCCCAACCACTCCACTTCGCTTAACTCCAAATACCTCCATTCGCTTTTGGTGATGGGAACAAAGCGGCTGTTTTGGTGCATCTCATTAAACAATTTATCCAGTTGAGACAGACTGACCGACTTTCCTCCTGTCCGTTGCGCTATCTCTTCCAACAACGGCCAGTTTGCCACCTGGTCATTCAGTTCCTGATTAAATGTATTGACATATAACGAACCTTTCTTTTCAAAGGTTTCTCCCCGGAGGTTGGTACTCAAAAGATAACTGTACTCTCCTGGAGCCAGGTTCCCCAAACTGATCCGGTACTTCTCCCCGCTTCTGTTGAGTGTGTAGTTGTACTCCTTCTCTCCGGAACGGACCGTCAGCCGGACATCCGGCGTGTTGACCAATTCGTAACTCTCGTTGTACAGTTCCGCCTGGATCACCACCTCTTCCGTTTCGTCGTAAAGCGGTTTGATGTCGTGGATAAAACGCTCGTTCCCCCTCCGGCTGGTCAGGTAGTGAACCGTTTTGTACACCAGCGTGTTGAACAGATCGTGCCTGCCGGTCTCCCGGTATGAATAGAGCCGCCAGCGCCAGAACCCCTCGCCCCAGTTGTAGGCCGTTCTTTTTCCCCCTCTGTCGTAAAAGCACATGAGGCCGTAAGCCGTCGGTGTACTCTTGATGTTTTGGGTAAAAAGAGGTTTGCCGGCCTGTGGGGCGATTTCGCCGAAAGGCACCACCAGAGGCGGATAGGCTTCGTACCCTTTAACCTCCTGCGGATCCAGTTCAAAATAGGGAAATTCCCGGTTGTAGCCCGGTGATGCGTACTCGTTGACCGCCTGCAAAAAGTGCACCCGGTACTCTCCGGCAAACACTTCAATGGAAATCCTGTCGGTCAGGATATACCACAAAGCCGTTCTCCGTTTCTCCGCCTCTTCCACGATCCGAAGGTAGGTCCGGTCATCAGGGCGCGGATTGTGCAAAATGTAGAGCAGCGGGAGCGGTCCGTCGGGCAATGGCCGGGAGAGATCGTGCGATGTTACGTTGTAGATCCCCGTCGGCCGCAGCGCTTCGCTGATGGCCGCCACATCGGGGTGGGGAGCACCATAGGCGATCACAATCTCCCCCGTATTGTCTATAATGTTCACATACAGGTCCCGGCGGTTGTTCTCCTTGCTCCGCTCTTCGAACCCAGCCTCCAAAGTGACCGTATATTTGTGAATTCCCGGTGTGCGGGCCTCCACCAGAAAGGTCACCTCCCCCAAAAAGTTATCCGAATCAATCCGCAAGGTCTGTTCTCCGAGTACGCCAGTGTAATCCCGCAAAACACATTTAACCTCCCTCCCTTTTTGTTTTACGGCCGTCACTTCCGCTTTCACGGGAAAAACGGTTTTGACAAAATTGAATTTGTCGTACTCTACCTGCCGGATAAATACATCCGGAATTTCAGCTGTATCTCCCAACCCTACCGTGTAGACCGGGTAGCCGATGGTTTTATAACGGGGGTTTACTCCTGAATTGTATACCCCGTCACTCAGCAACACCAATGCTTCCGGACGCCGGAAAGCATAGTTCTGTTCCACATAATCGAATACCCCGCTGATGTCCGTAGCCGTTCCGGAAAAGTCGATTTCGCCGGTTTTAGTAACATTTTTGTCAAATGTCAACCATTCAACCGTAAACTTATCTGCCAATTCGTCCGCCTGTTCGCATAAAAATTCCCGGTACTCATTCCGATAATAGAGGGAATCCTTGTTGTTCAGCAGGGAAGCCGAATTGTCCTGTGCAATCAGTAACAGCGGTTTCTCCCGCAGGTAGCGCAGAAAGGAGAGCGCCGGCCGTAACAGCAGGAACAGAAGGGTTAACACGGTCAGAAAACGGAGGAGAGCGATCCCCAGGGCGAGAGCGGATTTTACATCCGGCAATTTCAGCAGTTTCCGGTATTTGAACCGGGCAACGGCTGCCGATACCAACAAGATCGGCATGATCCACCAAAAAGAGTATCCCAAAACCATCCTCCGGCTCAACAATTAAAGTGGTACAATAAAAAAAAACCGATTCCCGGATACAGTCCGGGGAATGTATCCGAAAATCGGTTTCGATATTCCGGACCCGCCCGGGTATTACATATTCATTCCTCCGCATACGTTGACCACCTGCCCGGTAACATAGCGGGAGAGGTCGGATGCCAGGAAGAGGCATACATCCGCAATATCTTCCGGTGTCCCTCCTCTTTTCAACGGGATCTTCTGCGCCCATTCGTTCCGGACCTCTTCGGAGAGCTGTCCGGTCATTTCGGTAATGATGAAACCGGGAGCGACGGCGTTCGCCCGGATGTTTCGCGATCCCAACTCTTTGGCCACGCTCTTGGTGAAGCCGATGATCCCGGCTTTGGAGGCGGAATAGTTAGCCTGTCCGGCATTACCGCTCACACCCACCACGGAACTCATGCTGATGATGGAGCCGCTCTTCTGTTTCAGCATAATGGCCGAAACGGCTTTGGTGTAGTTGAATACCGATTTCAGGTTGACATTGATGACAGCGTCCCACTGCTCTTCCGTCATTCTCATCAACAAGGTATCTTTGGTGATCCCGGCATTGTTGACCAATACATCGATGCGCCCGAATGTTTTCAGTACCTCTTCCACGGTAGCGTTCGTCTGGGCGAAATCGGCGGCATTGGAGGCATACATCTTTGCTTTTACCCCCAACGCGGCGAGCTCTTTTTCGGTCGCCTGGGCCACTTCATCGTATCTTAAATCCGTAAATGCAATGTCGGCACCCTCTTTTGCAAACGCTAGTGCCACAGCCTTTCCGATTCCTCTGGAGGCGCCGGTGATCAAGGCTGTTTTTCCTTCTAACAACTTCATAATAACTGTTTTATAGATTAATATCGTACAGACAACATGATCTGATCGTCCTGCAAATGTAAGGAAAGTAATTGAAAGTATCACATTCGATCGGAATGGAATAATATTTTGTTAGTTTTGTCGAAAATTTTACGCAACCATGAAAATAGAGAGATGCCCTGTATGCGAAAACCCGGAGTTTGCTCCCTGTTTCTCCTGTAAGGACCACCTGACGACGGGAGAATCCTTTGCGTTGGTCAAGTGTCCGGCGTGCGGATTTGTACTGACACAGGATTTTCCGGGTGAAGAAGAGATTGGGCGGTATTACGAAGCTCCGGAGTATATTTCGCACTCCGATACGCATAAAGGCTTGACCAATACTTTGTACCATCAGGCACGGAAAATGGCATTAAGATCCAAAGCAGGCATTGTAAATCGGCATACCCCCCACAAACCGGGTGTGTTGCTTGACATCGGTTCCGGTACCGGTTATTTTCTGAACAAAATGAAATCCCTTCACTACACGGTATTGGGAATTGAAAAATCAGATACCGCCCGACAATATGCGCGGAAAAAATTCGATCTGGATTGCCGGAATTCCACTTTTCTGTATGAAATGGCCCCAAAAACCCAGGATGTGGTGACCCTGTGGCACGTGCTGGAACACTTAGAGCCCCTGAACAGGGCAATGGAGCAGTTGAACCGGATATTGAAGGACGACGGAGTGGCAATCATTGCTTTGCCGAATAAAAATTCGTTCGATGCCACCCATTACAAAGCCCAATGGGCGGCTTATGACGTTCCACGCCATCTGTGGCATTTCTCTCCGTCGGATTTTGCTTTTTTGGCGGATAAACACGGATTCAATGTGATTAAAACGAAACCTATGTTTCTGGATATCTTTTACATATCCATGCTCAGCGAAAAAAATAGGGGCCATCGCTTGGCAGGGATAACCGGAGTGGTCAAAGGTGCTTTTTTCTTTTTACGAACATTGGTCAGGAAGGAAAAATGCAGTTCGCTCATTTATGTACTAAAGAAAAAATAAGGATTCAGGAGCGATGTATCGTTTTTTTTTATAAATTTGTTTCGTTTTTATAGTCCATAACATTTTTATACCGGACGGCATTTATTTAAAGAGCAAAATACAAATACAAACCATACCAACATGCTGAAATCTTACAATTTTCCCAGTGTATACGAAGCCACTAACCAAGAGCTGAGTAATGTTGCCGAGAATATTCTTGACGGTATCAAGTTAATGGTAGATGAAAACGAATACATCGTTGGGAATTTAGCCCTTGTGGAAGGGTACTCTCCCCATAAAAACATCAATGCCGCTCCGACCGAGGAGGAGTATAAACTGTTGAGCAGCGCAGCTCTTTTGCTGACGCAGCCCAAAGGAGAAGAGGAGGTATTCCTGACCACCGGTTTCCCTTTCTCCACCTACATGCTGTACCGCGACAAAGCCGTGGAAACACTTCAGGGAAGACACATTATCAATTACGATGCTTCTACTTTCGGCGGGCCGGCCAATGCTAAACGGGAAGTGAATGTCGGAAAGGTAGAGGTTATTCCTGAAATCATGGGATGTACCACTGCCATCCGGGAAGGAGCACCTCAGGAGAAAGAGAATTTCTTCATTGTCAGTTTGGGGTACGGGACCTGTGAAGCGGTAGTCAGCACCCGCGCCGGGTTGATCAACCGTTCCGCCGTCAGTACACACGGTGTGCGTCACGCTGTAAACCTGCTATCGAACGAATTAAGCAAAAGTTTTTACCTGAACCTGAAAACGGAACACCAGATCGATGTGGCCTTCCAGCAAGGCAGTATTACGGTGAACCGGGTAAAACACAATATCCTGGACCTGCGGGAAAAAGTATTGAAAATCTACTACCACGAGATCATTGCTCCCAATTTGCGGAGGGCTTTCACGGACGACGATTTCAACAAAACCACCAAGATGTATCTGGTCGGAGGCGGTGCCTTCTATCCGGAATTGGTAAACTGTTTCAAGGAAGAGTTTGGAAGTGTTGTTTCCGTAGAGATTTACCCCGAACCCGATAAATGCGCTTCGCACGGGTATTGCCTGCACTCCAAGATCAAATCCGGAGCGGCCAAGACCAATATCCCCAGCAACATTGAAGCGGATGAGATCAAAATATTCCGGAATCCACAACTGGCGGTCGGAATGGATATAGGAAACGCCACAACCTGTGTTACCATCTACAAGGACGGCGAATAAACACAGCTTAAAAGAGTCGAAAAAAGTTGTTCCTGCGGGAACAACTTTTTCATTTCAATCACTATTTAACCAGTACTACACTACATAAACCTATACGTATGAAATTATTGGAACAGATCAAAGAGAACGCATGCAAATGCAACAAACGGATCGTCCTCCCGGAAGGGACCGAAGAGCGCACCCTGAAAGCTGCAAACACTATTTTAGCCGAAGGATTGGCACAACTGATCCTGATCGGGAACCCGGCGGAGATCGAAAAAAAGGCCAAAGAGTTGGAGCTTTCCTACATTTCCCGCGCCGCCATCATCGACCCGCAACAGCATGCCCGCAAAGAGGCTTATGCCGACCTGCTCGTGGAGTTGCGGAAAAGCAAAGGGATGACCAAAGAGGAGGCGTTAAAGCTAGTAACCGATCCGCTCTACTTAGCCACGCTGATGATCAAGAGCGGAGATGCGGACGGAGAGGTAGCCGGGGCCATTAATGCCACCGGCGATGTATTGCGGCCTGCTTTCCAGATCGTTAAGACCGAACCCGGTATCTCTGTAGTCTCCGGGGCTTTTCTGCTCCTGACCGAAAAACCCGAATTCGGGGAAAACGGCCTGTTGGTGGTGGCCGATTGCGCTGTTCACCCCGACCCGACTGCGGAAGAGCTGGCGCAGATAGCCGTTGTAACGGCCCGTACCGCTAAAAGCATCGCGAAGATCGAACCCCGCGTAGCCATGCTCAGTTTTTCCACGAAAGGTTCTGCCAAACATGAAATGGTCGACAAAGTAGTCCAAGCAACCGAATTGGCAAAACAGATGGCGCCGGAACTGATGATCGACGGTGAGTTGCAGGCGGACACCGCCCTAGTTCCCTCTGTCGGAAACCTGAAAGCGCCGGGAAGCCCGGTAGCCGGAAAGGCCAACGTGCTGGTCTTCCCCACCCTCGAAGTGGGAAACATCAGTTACAAACTGGTACAGCGGATTGCCGGTATAGAGGCCATCGGCCCCGTACTTCAGGGCATGGCCGCCCCCATCAACGACCTGTCAAGGGGCTGTTCGGTCAGCGACATTGTAAACCTGGTTGCTATCACCGTAAATCAGGCGGCGGGCCTTACGAAATAAACACATCAAATCGAAAAAACACAACGTATGAACATTCTTGTTTTGAACTGCGGAAGTTCTTCCATCAAATACCAATTGTTGAACATGCAGGCCGGACCGGTGGTGCTGGCCAAGGGGATCGTTGAAAAGATCGGCCTGGCAAAAGGTGCGTTTACCCACAAGCCGGAAGGCAAAGAGAAATACGAAGCGACGCTTCCCATCCCCGACCACATGGCCGGTATGGACCTGGTTTTACAGGCCCTGACCGACAAGCAGCACGGTGTGATCAATTCCCTGGAAGAGATCAACGCTGCCGGCCACCGCATTGCGCACGGCGGGGAGTATTTTTCCCAAAGCGTGCTGATTACACCGGAAGTGAAGGAGAAGATCGCCGCCTGCAGCGAGATCGCTCCCCTGCACAACCCGGCCCACCTGAAGGGGATCGACACAATGGAGCGGTTGCTTCCCACCATCCCGCAGGTTGCCGTGTTTGACACCTCTTTTCACCAGACCCTGCCGGCAGAGGCCTATCTCTATGGCATTGACTATGAATATTACAAAAAATACAGCATCCGAAAGTTCGGGTTCCACGGAACCTCCCACAAGTTTGTGGCGGAGAAAGCCTGTAAACTGTTGGAATGGAAGATCGAAGAGAAAAAGATCATTACCTGCCACCTGGGCAACGGCTCTTCCATAACAGCCATCAACAAGGGAAAATCGGTGGATACCTCCATGGGCTTTACGCCGGTAGCCGGGGTGGTTATGGGGACCCGTTGCGGGGACCTGGATGTGGGCGCCTTGTTGTATATCTGTGAAAAAAGGGGACTATCGACTGCCGAAGCGGTTGCTTTTGCCAACAAAGAATCCGGCGTTATGGGCATCTCCGGCGTATCGTCCGATTTCCGGGAACTTCACGCTGCGGCGGAATCCGGAAACGAGCGGGCCAAATTAGCTTTGGAAGTTTTCTGTTACAATGTCAAGAAATATGTCGGTTCCTATGCTGCCGTACTCAACGGGGTGGATCTGCTGATCTTTACCGGTGGCATCGGGGAAAACGACCACGTTGTCAGAAGTATAGTTTCTTCCAATTTAGAGTTTTTGGGTTTCCGCTTCAACGACGAGATCAACAAAGTCACCCGGGGAAAGGACCAGATATTGTCCACTCCCGACTCCAAAGCCGTTATCATGAGCATCACCACGGACGAGGAGTTGGTAATCGCTCTGGACACGCTGCATATCGTACAAACGAAGTAGCTTGACCGTTCTTTGCATAAAAAAGCGCCCGGTTGCGGGCGCTTTTTCGTTTTACGTTTCTTTGTCCGTTGTCTCTTTATTTTTTATCCGTTTCTCCTTCTTCAGCGCCTGATCAAGTAAATACACGATTTGCCCGTTAAGACTGCGAAATTCATCAGCGGCCCATTTTTCGAGGGCTGCCATACGTTCATTATCTATGCGCAATACAAAATTTTTATTTTTACTTTCTTTTTTCATCTGATCTGTCCAAGGATAACGCTAATATTTAGAGCTTGGAATAATTCAAACAAGTTCTAAGTATGCAATGTGCCGGTATTAACCACCGGCTGGGCCTGTTCGTCGCTGCAAAGTACCACCAGCAAGTTAGAGACCATCGCTGCTTTTTTGTCGTCGTCTAATTCAATCACAGCTTCTTCCGACAGTTTATGCAAGGCGTGTTTAACCATTCCGACTGCGCCGTCCACGATTTTTTCACGGGCGGCAAGGATCGCATCTGCCTGTTGGCGGCGAAGCATTACAGCTGCTATTTCCGGAGCGTAAGCCAAATAATTGACACGGGCTTCCACCACTTCGATCCCGGCAATATCCAAACGTTCGTTTAGCTGTTTCTCCAGAATGTCGTTGATTTCCTGACCTCCGGAACGCAACGTGAGATTTTCATCTTCGTTTTCCGAATGGTCGTATGAGAAGAGGCCGGCCACATAACGCAAAGCCGCGTCGGATTGAACTTTCACAAAATCTTCATACGCTTTCATCTTTTCCTGAACCCTGACAACAGTTGCTCCCTGCTGTACAGTACTTGCTTTCGATGTGTTGTCAATATCGAAAGATGCCTTGTAGGTATCTACGACCCGCCAAACCACCACTTGCCCGATCATAATCGGGTTCCCTTTTTTATCGTTTACCTTTATCGGTAAAACGTCTAAATTCCGGGCGCGTAAAGTTAGTTGTTTTTTTGTGTAAAAAGGATTGACCCAGAAATAGCCGTTGTCTTTAACCGTTCCTTTGTATTTGCCGAAAAAGATCATGACACGGGCTTCGTTCGGTTCGATCCGCATGAACCCACCCCAAAAAATGGTGTTGAAAATGAATAACAACACACAAATAATGGAATAAAAAGTGGTTAAACCGATCGATAACGAAGCAGTGATCGACCATACAAAAAAGCCGATAAGGGCAAAAAATAACAGGATATTAAACAACAACATCGGGATACCCGGTAGTTTTACTCCATGAAAAATTTCTTCTCTTGTCTTCATAGTTGATCATGATTTTAGATTGATATTGAAATGATATCACAAATATAAAATACTTGATTGATACTCACAAGTTTTTTATATAAATTAACAGTTGCAAAAACGCACTAAGCGAAGACCTGTTGTTTCCGAAAGTATGGTCAGGAACAAACAGGCCGAAGCGATAGGAAAAAAGTGAAAAAATTCAAACGTTTCCTTAGTTATTTAAGCCGTTGTGTCCGAATAGTATAATCAGAAGCGTACCGGAGCATCAGGAGGCCGTGATTTTGCCAGCCGCTCTCTGCGTCGAAGCGACTGAAACGGAACGATGAAAAGAGACTCTCCTGGGGACAGGAACCGATAACAGCCAATGTTTTCTCCTTGAAGCGGGCCGCCAAGGGGATAAAGTAAAGCCCGATGTCGAACGCTTTGTTGGAAAGCGTATGCGGTTCCGTTCCGAACCACTCCCGGTACCGGCCAGCAAACGCTTTGGCTTCGTCTGAAAAATTATCGATGAAACTGTAGGAAAAAAAAGTTACATTCAATTTGTAAAAAGTTTCAAAATCCACCGAGGTAAAATTTTGCCAGTCGGGCAATCCAACGACAGTCAGGCGATGGGTAGCGGCAAAAGAAGAGAGGACGGGCAGCAACTTACTGACTTCGGCCTCCCTTGCTGTGGAAATCACCAAAATATTCTCTCGGGCCGGATCCAAATAACCGGCCAACGAATCCGTCAAAATTCCGTCCACCTCCCATTTATGGAAACGTCCGGAGGTGTGTCCGAAAAAAGCCGATGAATCATTGGTCCGCATTTTTTGCTCCGTCAACCGGGCCAATGCAGCCTCTTCCCGATACTCATCTCCCAAAAAGTGGAAAGAGATGACATTCGCTTCCGATTGGCCGGCGATCCACTCCGCTGCCTGTTCCGCCACTGCCCCGACCGGCGTATTCACCTGTATAAAATTGGGGTGCTTCCCAAGCCCTTCCGTTCGGGCAGAAAGCGGGTACACCACCGGAATCTGTTTGTTAGCCAGGCTCTCCTCCAGGATCCGGAATTCGGATGCATACACCGGGCCGATGATCAGGTCCGGATCGGTACGGTTCAGTTCCTCGGCAAGGTCATGCATCTTCGGAGAAATTCCGTCGGAAAAATATTCCGTGTCATACGTATATAATTCCAGGTGGAAACCCGCCCGTTTCAAACTGTCCGCCGCCAGAAGCAAACCCTCGTAAAAATACAGGAACCCTTCCCATTTCGAAACAATGCCGGGGGTATATTGCCAGATATTCACCGTATCGTTCCGATCCGGACGGGTATTATTCCGGAGCGTATTTCGGGCGTGCAACGGGAGCAATAAGGCCACTTTCACCGCTCCGGCCGGAAGTGAGTCGCAATCTCCCTCGCTCCCCGGCAAGCTATCTGTTTCCGACTCCGAAACAGGATGAACAACCTCCTGCAGCTCTTGTTGAGAGTCGGATTTTCGAATTTCCACTTCCAAAACGGCTCTCCGCTCCTCTTTCCGCATCTCCGACAACGGCAGTCGGACAATGCTCCCGACAGCCAGCGGATTCGCTTCGTATTGCCTGTTCTCCTGCAAGATCCGCTTGGGTTTTATGCCATATTGCCGGGAAAGCGAATAGATGGTCTCTCCCTTTTGCGCAACGTGGTAGTAATAGGTATCATCCCGTTCCACATAAGGTGCCACATACGGGATTTTCAGTACTTCGAACAGGCTGAGCGTCGGAGTCTCTTTCCGATTTACTTTGAGGATCGTCTCCACATCTACTCCGTACGCTTTGCTGATAGCATAAAGGCTCTGGCCCGCATCCACCACGTGCAGGTAATAACTCTCTCCCCGAATAGTGATCAGATCTCCGGAACGCTTCACCTCAGCCGTCTGGGAAAACAGCAACCGACAGCACAGGAGCAACAACAGTGTAAAAAAATACCTTGGCATACCTCTTTTTTACCTTACAAACGGAATCCCCGCCCGAATAAGCAAAATTAAGAAAAAGTAGTCGATTATTTAAAAATCTGCCTTATTTTTGCATGTACCTAACAAAGAGGGATATGATTTTCAAAAAACATCCGCGAATAATTTTTTACCTGCTGAACTTTATAGTTGCCTTTGTAATCCTTATCGTTGCCGGTTTATACACCTTGAAACGGTTGAAAACGTATACGGACCACGGTCATTTTATCGTCGTACCGCTTTTTAAAGACCTGACGATAGCCGAAGCCGAAGCATTGGCTGTTCAACAGGACCTGCGGATTGTGGTGACCGATTCTATTTACGACGATCGCGCTCAACCCGGTACGGTACAGGAGCAATACCCGTTGACCGGATCCTCGGTGAAGTCACAACGGTTGATCCACTTGATCGTAAACGCTTCGGCCCCGGAAAAAGTGACGTTTCCCCAGTTGACCAACTCCTCGTACCGGCAAACTCTCCAGACCCTGGAAGCCAAAGGATTTACGATCGGCCGGATCGAATACGAGCCTTCCGAATTTAAAAACTTAGTCTTGAAACTGAAACACCGTGAAAAGGAGATTGCATCCGGCACCCGGCTTTCGAAAGGGGCGACGGTAGACATTGTACTCGGCTCCGGGAACGGCGACAACCTGATCCCGCTCCCTCGGCTGAACGGATTGGTCTTGAACAAAGCGCTCTTCCGAATCAAAGAGAGCTACCTGAATGTGGGCGAGATCGTTCCGGACGAAAGTGTACAGACTCGTGCGGACAGGCTGACTGCCCGCGTATACAGACAGGAACCCGCTTATTACGAAGAGGCATATGTACGGGCGGGCGGAGAGGTCACCCTCTACATCACCCGGGATAAAAAGATCTTTCAATCGCTCGACAGCCTGTTTGTCACTTACTGATCTATCCCAAAATGGTCGAATACTCAGAAGAAGCGGAAGAGCCGGACGAATTGCCAGAGGAAGAGGGACAGGAAAACGAACTGTTCGAACACCACCGGATCGAAGCCGACCGAGGACAAGATCTGTTGCGAATAGATAAATTCCTGATGACCCGCCTACCCCATGTTTCCCGTACCAAAATACAGGATGCCGCCGATGCCGGCTACATCCGGGTAAACGAAAAGCCGGTAAAATCCAACTACCGGGTTAAGCCGGGCGATGTGGTTTCTGTGGTAATGCATTACCCTAAACGGGAAATCGAGATCGTTCCGGAGAATATCCCGTTGGACATTGTTTTTGAAGACGACAGCCTGTTGGTAGTGAACAAACCGGCCGGCCTGGTGGTGCATCCGGCTTTCGGCCATTTTACCGGCACGTTAGTCAATGCATTGGTGTGGCACCTGAAAGAGAATCCGCTCTTTACGGGAAACGACATCCGCCCCGGCCTGGTCCACCGGATCGACAAAGATACCTCCGGACTGTTGGTCGTTGCCAAGACCGAACAGGCGAAAGCGCACTTAGCCGGACAGTTCTTCCACAAGACTTCCGAACGCAAATACACAGCCATTTGCTGGGGAACTCCCGAAGCGGAAAACGGCACCATCACTGGCCACATTGGAAGGCACCCCATCAACCGGAAGATCATGTCGGTCTATCCGGATGGCAGCCATGGAAAAGAGGCGATCACCCACTATAAGGTGATCGAACGGCTCGGATATGTCAGTATGATGGAGTGTGTACTGGAGACCGGCCGGACACACCAGATCCGAGCCCATTTCAAATCGATCCGGCATCCGCTTTTCAATGACAAGGAGTATGGAGGGGACGAGATACTGAAAGGGACCACCTTTACCAAATACAAGCAATTCATCCAAAACTGCTTTGCTGTCTGCCCCCGCCAGGCGCTCCACGCCAAAACATTGGGATTTATACACCCCACTACGGGCCAATACCTCTCTTTTGACTCCCCTCTACCGGACGACATGGCGCAGTTGGCGGAGAAATGGCGGAATTATACAGCGGGAAGAACAGACGAGTAGCGGTTATTCGACCACCTTCATCTGCCCGCTGATCAGCAGCAAACTCAACTCTGAAATCTTTGCCTGGTAGATGGCCGACAATTTTCGGTCGATTGCGTCAATATAACTTCTCTGAAACTCCCGGAACTCAATCCCGGGCAACGATCCGATCTTGTACTTTTCCAACGCCGCATCCAAATTGTCATAAGCGATTTCCGAATTCTCGATCTCGAAATTCACGATATGCAGGTTGTTTTCGTAGTTGTTGTACAATTGCGCCAGATCAGCCATGACCTGCAGTTCCAACTCCATGCCGGACCACTCCGCATTCTCTTCCGTCAACCGGGCGTTCCGGATCTTGCGGTTATTTTCCAATCGGTCAAAAAGAGGCATCCGCAAGGTAAATCCCCAGTAAAAACCGTTGGTGCGGTTTAGAGAGGTGGAGGCAGAAGGGGTCTCCGTACGACTGTAATTGTAGCCGGAATTAAAATCCAGCGTAGGGAAAAGTGCCGAACGGGCTATCTTGACATCCAAAGCGGATATCTTCTGATCTTTCCGGGCGATGAGCAAAGCAGTATTCGAACTCAAGGTGTTCTCCTTCAACTCCCCTATTATCAACTGATCGAGTAGGGAAATGGAGTCCCGGACATACATGGCCTTGTCGAGTTCTATATTCAGCATGTGGTTCAAGGTAATATAAGCACTTTTCAACACCTCTTGCTGTTTCACGTATCTGGAACTGTCCGCATTCAGGTCAATTTTAGCCTGTTGCGCCTCCAATCCGGACAAAACCCCCAGTACATATTTATCCAAGGCTTCGTTATACCGGTCCCTGGAAAGGGTCAGTGAATGGCGGACCGCCTCCAGTTTGTTGTGCTGGATCACGACGTCGTAGTAAGCCTCGCTGACGGCGAGTACCAAATTTTCCAGCGCCATCTGCGTATTCAACTCACCGACGGAGGCTATTTCCCGGTACTTCTCGTACGTGGTGAACATGGAGAGTCCGTCGAACAACCGCCAATCCAATGCCACGCCGGCTGAAAGCACATCGCTCTTTACACCGCTGTTGCTGATCGACTCTCCGCCAATGGTGCTCTTAGTCTGATTGATCCGTTGCGTTTGCTGGGCATCGGCATTCAGTGTCGGCAAAAAAGGGGCGATATTTGCGTTGTTGTCTGCTATCTGTTCTTCGTTCCGGAACATTTTGATGGAGTAGTTGGCTTCCAGTGCCTGTTGAACACATTGCTCCAATGAGATCACCCCCTGCCCTTCCGCAACCAATGCCCCTGCTGCCGCCAGCACCCCTGTTCCGATATATTTTAAAAGCTTCATTCTATCCCGATTTTATGCATCCGTCACTCTTCTACTCCACTCTGTACTTTTACCTTATCCGACGAAAAATAGGTGTATATCGCCGGAATAATGAAGAGTGAAAGGAAAGTTGCGCAGATCATCCCGCCACAAACCGCCAACCCCATGGCAATACGGCTTTCCGCTCCGGCTCCCGTAGCGATCGCCATCGGTATCAATCCCAGTACCGTAGACAAACTGGTCATCAGAATAGCCCGGAAACGGGCTACCGCCGCATTCTTCACCGCTTCTACCATCGATTCACCCGCCGCCTTGCGCTGGTTGGCGAACTCTACGATCAAAATCCCGTTCTTGCACACCAACCCAATCAACATGATGATCCCGATCTGGCTGAATATGTTCATCGTCTGGTCAAAATAGCGCAGTGTCAGCAACGCACCTACCAACGCCAACGGGACCGTAAACATGATAATCAGCGGGTCCTTAAAACTTTCAAATTGGGCCGCCAACACCAAATAGATAAATATCAGTGCCAATACAAAGGCGAACATCAGGCTGGACGAACTCTCGACAAAGTCTTTAGAACTCCCGGAGAGCGTGGTTTTAAAGTCATCGCTCAACACCTCTTCCGCGATCCGGTCCATCTCCTGTAATCCTTCCGAAAGGGTGACCCGTTTGGCCAAACCGGCCGAAACAGTAGCGGCGACAAAACGGTCGTACCGGAAAAGCTGCGGCGGCATGGAACTCTCGGAAGTGGTCACTACGTTATCCAAAGAGATCAGCCTGCCTGCGTTGTTCCGCACAAAGATGTTCTGCAGATCGGTCGGCTTGTTCCGGTCCGAACGGTTCAGTTGACTGAATATCTGGTACTGCTTTCCGTTCATGATGTAATACCCCACGCGCTGTTCGCTCATCGTCAACTGCAAGGTCCGGGCAATGTTCTGCATGGAGATACCCAACACCGACGCTTTGTTCCGGTTGATGTTCACTGTCAACTCCGGTTTGGTGAATTTCAGGTTTGCGTCCGCCACGGAAAAAAACGGACTCTGGTTCACCCGCTCCATAAATACCGGCAGGATCAACTTCAGATCCTCCAGGTTCTTGGCCTGTATCACATACTCCACCGGCAATCCGCCCCGCCGTCCCCCAAAGGTCTGTTGCTGGGAAACCATGGTTTTCGCCCCGGTAAAACGCCGCATCTTCCCGCTCAGATCATCTGCGATTTCCTGTTGCGTCCGGCTCCGTTTTTCCGGTTCTTTCAGCCACAGAGTGAGATTGGAACGATTGGTGCTTCCCATTCCCACCAATTCGATCACCCGATCGTACTCCGGCACCTCCGCCATCGTAAAATCCGACACTTCGTCAGCGTACCGTTCCATGTATTCGAACGTAGTCCCTTCCGTTCCCGTAGAAGAGATCCGGATGTTGGAGCGGTCTTCCAACGGCGCCATTTCCGACGGGAGCGCCAGCCAACAGAAATAAATAACTCCTCCCAGCACCACCAGAATGATGGGCGCCCAAAAGCGCCGTTTCATGAATTTCTCCAACCCCCGGCGGTACGAACCCATCATCCAATTGAAAAACGGCTCTGTTTTCCGGTAAAACCAATTATCGGTTGCATTCTTTCTCAACATCTTAACCGAGATCATCGGGGTAAAAGTCAGGGCGACGAACGAGGAGATGATCACCGCACCGGCTATCACCATACTGAACTCCCGGAACAACCGCCCTGTCGTCCCCTGCAAAAAGATGATGGGGAAAAAGACGGCCACCAGCGAAACGGTCGTGGAGATTACGGCAAAAAAGATTTCGTTCGTCCCTTTGATACCGGCCTCCATCGGACTCATCCCCTGTTCCACCTTGGTATAAATATTCTCCATGACGACAATCGCGTCGTCCACCACCAGACCGATCGCCAGCACCACCGCCAACAATGTCAGGATGTTAATGGAGAAACCGGCAATGTACATAATAAAAAAGGCCCCGATCAAAGAAATCGGTATGGCCAGCACGGGAATCATAGTCGTCCGCCAGTTCCGCAGGAAGAGGAAAATGATCAGCACGACCAGGATAAAAGCCTCGAAGATGGTATCTCGTACCTCGCTGATAGAGTTCCGGATAAAGACGGTATTGTCGAAATTAATGCTGGCTGTAATGTCGGTCGGAAGATCTTTCTCCAACTCCGCCATCACCTCCCGTGCCCGGTCTACAATGTTGATGTAATTCGCACCCGGCTGGGGCGTGATCACACAGGCCACCATTGGCACTCCGTTCTGCTTCAACACGGAACGAACATTTTCAGCCTCGATCGTTGCCACACCAATATCCCGGAAGCGGACCACCTTTCCCTCCTTCTCCCGGATCACCAAATTGTTAAAGTCTTCCAAACTCATCAGACGCCCCAACGTACGGATCGTCAACTCCGTATGCGCCCCTTCGATCCGGCCCGCCGGCAACTCCACATTTTCCTGAGTGACCACATCCTGCACATCCATCGGAGTAATTCCGTAGGCAGCCAACCGGGTAGGGTCCATCTGCAAGCGCACCGAATAGCGTTTCTCCCCCCAAATATCCACGTTGCTCACCCCGCTGATGGTTTGTAACCGCTCTTTGTAATAATTCTCCGCAAACATGGAGAGATCGATCAGGGTACGACTTTCACTGCTGAGGGAAATCCCAAAAATTGGCTGGGCATCCGCATCCGCTTTGGTCACGGCAGGCGGGTCCACATCCCGCGGAAGCCGTCTCATAGCACCGGACACCTTGTCCCGGACGTCGTTCGCGGCAGTCTCCAGATCCACCTCCAACTGAAACTCCACCGTGATATTGCTCCGGCCGTCCCGGCTGGTACTCATCAAGGTACGGATCCCCGGAATTCCATTGATGGCGGATTCCAACGGCTCCGTGATCTGTGTTTCGATCACATCCGCATTTGCCCCCGGAAAACTGGTGGAGACAGAAATAATAGGCGGATCCACACTGGGATAATCCCGGACTCCCAGATAAACAAAACCGATACACCCCACCAACACAACGATAATATTCATCACCGTCGCCAGGACAGGGCGTTTTATACAAGTAGTAGAAAAACTCATAGTCAATTGCGCATTAGAATGACCCTACAAAGATACTTTTACCTGCATCCCCTCTCTTAATTGCATCAAGCCGTTGATCAGTACCGTATCCCCGGGCTGAATACCGGACGTAATATTTACATTTCTTTCATCCCGGTTCTCGATCTCCACAGGCATGCTGACAGCTCTCCCGTTTCTGGCCACCCACAACTTCTGTCCATCCATTTCGGGCACTACCGCTTCCGTCGGAATGGAGATATACTCCTCGTCCCCGTCCAGAACCAATGTACCTTCGGTATACATCCCGGCCATCAGTTTCCCGTTGCTGTTGTCGTACCGGGCTCTCAGTGTGATCATCTTTACATCAGGGTCCAACATCGGATCCACCGCATAGACCCAAGCCGAATATTTTCCCCCGACCTCCGGAGTGAACTCCACCCGTTTCCCCGGCAAATTATAGGTGGCATAACGTGCCGGAAGGGAAAAAGAGAGTTTCAGACTGGAATTATCCACAATAGTGGTGATCTTGGAACTGGGTTGTACGTAACTTCCTTCGCTGACATACCGGAATCCGGTTATTCCGTCGAAAGGGGCCCGAATCTCCGTTCGTCCGATCTTGACTTTCAACAACAAAATATCCGCTTCCAGCATGTTGTAATCGGTTTGCAACTGATCGAACTGTTCCCGGCTGATAGATTCCCGCTGCAACAGGATGCGTTGCCGCTCCAATTTCTCGCTCAACAACTTCCGTTGGAACTCCGACCGACTCAACTGCGCCTGTAGGTCGTCGTCTTCCACTTTCAACAACAATTCGCCTTTTTTCACCCGGGTGCCATCCTCAAAATAGACCTTCCTCACCTTCCCCACAATCTCCGCTACCAACTCAACCTCCTCATTCGGCAACAACGTACCGACAATGTGATACCCGCCGATGGAGCGCATTTTTTCCGCTACCATTCCTCTCACCGGGAGTTCGGAAACACTCTTGCTACCGGAAGGCGCCTCGCCTCCTCCCTTCAGGGAAAAACTCCCCCACCTGGGAATAACGATCATACCGGCCACTACTAAAATAACTGTGGCGAATAAGCCTCTTTTAACCCATTTATTCATTACGATAGTATTTTACCTTACTATAACGAGAATTAGACTCGAAAAATCAAGAAAAGTTTACCTCTATTTTGTTAATTTTTTATAAAAACAGATCCGTATATACAGGCAGATGATCACTGTACCCGCCGTGGTAACGAAAGCCGAGATAGGTCCTGAACGGTTTGAAGCCAAAGTGGTTTTTGTCCTCTTCCAACAGAAAAGAAGGGGCGAAAACAGTCAGCCGCCGACCGGCCTGAAGCGGGCTTTTTCCGTTCAACATCGCACCGGAAACGATCAGGTGATCGATGGTTTGCCAATTCCCCTGATACCGGTAACTGCCGGCCGTTGCACGGTGCAATAAGTAGTAACCGGTATTGTACAGGTGATTGTCCCGGATCCGGCGCTTGGGAGCATGGGTTTTCAGCACCTCTTTCTGTGCCGGTCGGTCCGCTTTTCCGTTCAGGTCGCCCATGATCAGTACAGCCGCTGACGGATTTACCTGTTGAATGGAATCCACCTGTTTCCGCACAACACGCGCTGCTTCTTTCCGCTTCCATTCGCTCTGCAACTCTCCTCCCGTCATGGAGGGGAAATGACATACAAAAAGATGCAAGGTATCCTTTCCTTTTAAAATAGCAGATACATATAGAATATCCCGGGTATACAGCAACGTATCCTCCGATACGGAAAGCGATTGGACCCGAAGCGGTTCAAAAAATGCCGCCCGGTACAAAAACGCCACATCGATCCCCCGGTGGTCGGGCGACTCCACGTGAACGATCCGATAGCCGCCGCTCACCATAGCCGTTTTTTCGGTCAACTCTTCCAGCACTTTACGGTTCTCCACTTCGCACAGTCCGATACCGGCGGGCCACTCCCCGGCTCCGACCACCTCTACTACTTCCGCTATTTTCAACAACTTGTCGGTGTACCGGGTACGCGTCCAGTGCAGGCGCCCGCCCGGAGTAAACTCTTCATCGTTCTTCTCTGGATCGTCCGCCGGGTCGAACAGATTTTCCACGTTGTAAAAAACCATCCGCACCTGCTCTTGAGCCATCGTAGCACCCGTCGTCAGTAACAGGCCGATAAACAGTATGAAGATACGCATAATCGTTATTCTTTAACAACTTAGATTACAACATTTAAATGGAATCTTAAAACCCTTCGGCGACCCGGACTTTGACGAAATCATCCCAGGAGATGTCTTTGTAAGCATTCGATCCGATAAAATCCAGGATCAGTGCTCCCCGTTTGGCATCTACATAATAGGAGATCCGCTCCATCAGACCGCCCTTTTCGTTAAAAATATAGATACCCGGCACCCGCAACATCTGGTCGCTCAAAGCGATCGCCAATTCGTGCAGACTGCTTTCGTCATTTCCGGAATTCCCGAACCGATGCCCCATAAACATCACGGAATCGCGCGAAGTAGCCTCTAATTGCAAACAATAGTAGTACTTCTGCGCCAATTCGGCAAAAAGAGAGTCCGGGAAGACGATCCGCTCCATCATCCGGCTGGAATTACTCCAGGGGGCGGATAGAAACAAAAGCACCTTCCGGGGGTCCTGTTCCCGCTTCGATTCCAATTCGTCAAAATCGGTCCAGTATGGCTTCAGTTCCGTCAATTTATCCACCTCCGGCTTGAACACCTTGTTGAAATCTTCTGAAAAATCGTTGATAGAGGTGGATTTGTAACAGTTTTCCATAAAGAAGATCAAAAACGACTGCAGTTTCAGCACATCCAAATAGCCTGGAACCGCCAACCGGATGTCCTCTTTTTCGTGCAGGAATACCGTACTCGGATAGGACATCTTTCCTCCCAGCATCTCCGCAGCCAGCGTGCTGAGAAAACGGGATCCGTTAACTACCGGCGGATACTGTTTACCGTTATAATACATCGTATCGGAGGACTCCGCATTAACCTTAACAGGGTAAAAATGGTGGTTTAACAGGTTGATCACGGCCGGATCGCTATAGGTCGTCTTGTCCATGTGTTTGCACCACCCGCACCAATCGGTGTAAAAATCGATCAGGATCGGTCGGGGCGTCTCCTTATATTTCCGGGAAGCCTCCTCAATGGTTATCCAGTTCACCTGCTGCTCCTGCCCATAACAGACCGCTCCGCACACGCACCACAGCGCTACTAAAAATATTCTTATACCTCTCATGTTTACAGCTGTTTATCCGAAAAACCGAAAAACATCATTGATCGTCGCCAGAAAGAACAGGCCCAGTACGAGCATCATGCCCGCCACTTGCGCATACTCCAGGAACTTTTCGCCCGGTTTCCGACCGGTTACGATCTCATACAGTAAAAACAACACATGGCCGCCATCCAAAGCCGGAATGGGCAGGAGGTTCACCACCGCCAGCATAATGGAAATCAACGCCGTCAATTCCCAGAAAAGCAGCCAGTTCCACGTTCCGGAGAAGATACTGCCGATCATCAGGATTCCGCCGACCGATTTGTACGCCTCTGATTTGGGAGTAAAGAGGAGTTTAAATTGCTTCAGGTATCCCTCCAACTGTGTAATCCCTTTGCGAAAACCCGCCGGAATGGATTCGACAAAGGAGTAGTGTACCGTGGACAATTGCCAACGCTCTGTAGAAGCAAATACGATCCCGAACCGGGCGTCGTGTTCCAATTGTACGGGAAAAAGCAGGGTATCCCGCCCTCTCACTACGCTTACCTCCACTTTCTGGTCTCGGTATCCGGGAAGCGCACCGGTGAATTGGTCGTAAAAACGAAAGATTTCTCCGTTTACTTTCAGTATTTTATCCTCTTTGCGGATGCCTGCATCGTACGCCGGCGAATAATCGGCAAACTCGGTCACGTACATACTGTCCAGCAATTGCCGGGGAGCCAGTAGCCGGATGTCGGGATCTCGGGCCGTCAGGGCCAATATCTCCGCCACGAACGTTTCGGGAACCGACAGATTCATTACCTGGCTGTCCCTCTTTATCTGTATGCTTTTGGAACGATTCAGGAGCAGGTCGGGCAGTATATCGTGAAATTTCTCCACCTCCACCGAATCCAGCGAAAGGATCACATCCCCGTTCTGCAGGCCGATCCTGTGGAACAGGGTGTCGCACACCACGCCGTTTTGCACGTTTCGGGCCGGCAAATAGGTCTCTCCCCAGGCAAACAGCACCCCTATATAGATTACAAAGGCAAGCAGGATGTTGAACATCACTCCGCCCAGCATGATCAGCAAACGTTGCCAAGTCGGTTTGGAGCGGAATTCCCAAGGTTGCGGGGATTGTTTCATTTGCTCGGTATCCATCGATTCGTCGATCATTCCGGCAATCTTCACATAGCCTCCCAATGGAAGCCAACCTACTCCATATTCTGTCTCCCCCCGCTTAAATTTCAGCAACGAAAACCAGGGATCGAAAAAGAGGTAAAACTTCTCCACCCGGGTCTTAAAGAGCTTGGCGAAGAGGAAATGGCCGAATTCGTGGCATAATACCAAGAGCGACAAACTCAATACAACCTGTACTATTTTAACTAAAATCTCCATACTGCTTACAATCTACACCATTTACCGACCAATCCCAAGGCCCGTTCGCGGGCTTCCCGGTCTGTCTCCGCATAATCTGCCAACTCCGGCGCCGCAACGAAGGCAGACGCCTCCATCGTCTGTTCTATCAGTTCCGGCATCTTTGTAAAAGGGATCTCTTTCCGAAGAAAAGCGACCACTGCCACCTCATTGGCGGCGTTCAGCACACAGGGCATGTTTCCTCCGCGGAGCATCGCCTCCCGGGCCAAGTCTAAATTCCGGAAAGTCTTCCGATCTGGCTCTTCAAAGGTCAGGGAGTTGCAAAGGGAAAAATCCACCCGTTCCGCATCCAGCCCCACCCGCGCCGGCCAGGTCAGGGCATACTGAATAGGGAGGCGCATATCGGGCGTTCCCAGCTGCGCCTTGATGCTCCCGTCTGTGAATTGGACCATGGAGTGAACCACCGATTGCGGATGTACCACCACGTCGATCTGTGCCGGTTCCAAGCCGAACAACCAGCGGGCTTCCATCACTTCAAATCCTTTGTTCATCAGAGAGGCGGAATCAATGGTCACCTTAGCGCCCATTTTCCAGTTCGGGTGATTTAAGGCCATCTCCGGCGTTACCCGGCTTAGGAAAACAGCATCTTTGCCCCGGAAGGGTCCGCCGGAAGCCGTCAGGATCACCTTTTCGACAAAATTGTTTCCCTCTCCCGCCAAACACTGAAAAATAGCAGAGTGTTCGGAATCTACGGGAACAATCGAAGCCTGGGGGTGTTCTTTCAACAACTCCGCAATCAACTCCCCAGCCACCACCAACGTCTCCTTGTTGGCCAAGGCAATAGTTTTGCCGGCCCGGATCGCCTCGATGGTTGGCAGCAATCCGCTATAACCGACCGTAGCCGTTACAACGACATCCACGGTTCCGACAGCCGCCACCTGAGCTACGGCCTTCTCTCCCGCATACACCTTGATATCTTCCCCTTCCAATGCTTCCCGGACCTCCCGGTATTTCTTCTCGTTGGCGATGGCTACCATGTTGGGCTTGAAACGGAGCGCCTGTTCAATCAACAGGGTGGCGTTCTCCTTCGCTGTCAGCACCTCCGCGCAAAACAACTTCGGATGCGCTTCGATCACCCGAAGCGTCTGGGTTCCGATAGAACCGGTAGAGCCTATAACGGCAACTCTCTTCATGAACCTATTTAAACTGTATAAAATTCTCCGGATTCAAAGGATTTCCGGAACGCCACAACTCAAAATGAAGATGCGGACCGGTGGTCTCCTCACCTGTATTCCCGACAATAGCGATCACCTCCCCGGCCATGACATAATCTCCCTGTTTTTTTAACAGCGTGGAGTTGTGTTTGTAAATGGAAAGCAAATTATTGGAGTGTTGTACCTGAATGACATACCCCGTCTTAATGGTCCAGTCCGTAAAGCAGACCACCCCGTCCATCACCGCGGAAACCCTGGAATTCGCCTTAGCGACAATGTCCGTACCGTAATGCCTGCTCTTTTCGTCAAACCCACGGCTGACAATTCCTTCCACCGGCGAAAAAAAGTGATAATACTCGCTGCTCTCTTTCTGGCGGCTGACCGTCAGGTTGAACCGTTCCCGCTCCTCCATCGCCGCCCGGAAGGCACTCTCCTCTTCGCTGATGGAGAATTGGATCGTATCATAGCGCTGCAGAAGCGAATCGCTCCGCACCTCCCGCACTCCCACCTCTTCGCCCTGAAGTATTGATTTAATGGAGTTCAGGTAGGCATCTTTTTTTTGCAACTCCATCTCCATGGAATCCACACGCAACGCATTCTCCGTGATCAATCTGCGCATGTTGCCATCCGGAAATCCGGGAATGAACTCCTTCAGATCAGTAAAGGCGATCAGAAGAGTAGTCAACCCAACCAATACCACGGCCAATACACTTAATCCCATGATAACCCGCAAACGCGACAAACGCATGGTAAAAAGCTCCTCGTAAGAAGTTTCGTTCGAAATGGAAAGTTTGTAATTGTATTTCAGTTTTTTCCAGAATGCGCCTCGCTTACCTGCCATATATCTTCTCTCGTTTCCGGTTCATTTAGCTTTCAAATTTACTACAACTATTCGAGACTGGAAAATATTTCCCAAATTAACAACGAGAGAAGGAAATAAGTTACATTTTTTATTAATTTTACTGCCAATTTCCGGACAGGCGACAATGCCTGCCCTGTGTTTTATTGTGCTGATCATCAAAACAAAACAGAAATAGTACCAAGATCATGGAAAAACTGAAGAGTATAAGTTCGCATTTTCAATTGCAGGGGACAGTAGAGAGTATCAAACCGTTAGGCGAAGGATTTATCAACGATACCTTTATCATCCGGACGGTAGAACCGGAAATGCCGGATTACATTCTTCAACGGAAAAACAAGCATATCTTCACCAACATACCGGCCATGATGGAGAACATCCGGAAAGTGACCGAACACCTAAAAAAGAAGGTGGTGACTGCCGGAGGCGATCCGATGCGGGAAGCCCTGACAGTGATTCCCGCCACCGGCGGGAAACTTTACTACCAGGATGAAGCCGATGAATACTGGACGGTCTGCCTGTTTATCAAAGATACGGTGGATTACCAAAAAGCCGATACACCGGAACTGGCATACCAGGGCGGCAAAGGGATCGGAAAATTCCAAGCGATGCTTTCCGACTTTACCGAACCGTTGACCGATATCCTGCCGGGTTTCCACAACATCCGGTTCCGTTTTAAACAGTGGGACGAAGTGCTTGCTAAGGACCCCGCCGGCCGGAAAGCATCCGTTGCCGAAGAGATCAGTTGGATTGAAAGCCGCCGGGAGGAGATGCTCCGTTTCTGGGAATTGGTGGAGAACGGCACCATCCCGACCCGCGTGACCCATAACGATACCAAAATCAACAACATCCTGTTCGATAAACAGGGCAATGTTTTGTGTGTGATCGACCTGGATACCGTACTGAGCAGTACCTGCCTGAATGACTACGGGGATGCGATGCGCTCCTATACCAATACCGGCCTGGAAGACGATGAAAATTTGGACCATGTTTCCATGAACCTGAACATTTTCCGCAGCTATACACAGGGCTATCTATCCGAAACGGCGCAGTTTCTGAACGGAAAAGAGATCGAATACCTGGCGTTCTCGGCTAAATACATTACCTACGAACAGGTGCTTCGCTTCTTGATGGATTATATCGATGGAGACCACTACTACAAGGTAAAAAGCGAACGCCACAACCTGATCCGTGCCCGGGCGCAATACAAACTGTTGACCAGTATGGAAGCACAATACGAACAGATGTGCGCAATTGTCCGGGAAGAGATCGCTAAAAGAACCGGACAACAGTAACCCGCTTTTACCAAGATCTCTTGCTGAGCCTGAAAGACAAAACGATTTACGGTTTTTTAGTCGGAATAGCGGCGCCTTTTCCGGTGATCGCCCTTTTCTATTTGGTACGGTTCCGAAACCTCTCCGTAGTGGAATTTATGGAACAGGCTTTTTTATTGAAAGTGCACTTAAAACTGATCGCCATCGGCTTGTTCTTTGCCAATCTCGGGCTGTTCTATCTCTTTCTCCGTTTGGAAAAATACCGCATGGCCCGGGGTATCATCCTCTCGGTAATCGTCTATTTTTTTGCGATGCTGCTGTTGTACCGCTTTTAATAAAGCATCCAAAAAGCACTTAGCTGCAAAGCCGCTAAATGTTTTTTGGACACTTTTGGTAAATACAAGGGAAACGGTTATTTTTCGATCAAATCGACGCTTCTTTTTACAAACCGGTTCAAGGCTTCCCCTTTCAACAATCCGTTGGCCAGCAAAGCAAGGTCTATCAACTGCCCCACCACCTGCTGGTTCTCTCCATACGTTGTCAATAACTGGTCACGTTGCTGCCGCATATTCCGGATCTGCTCCTCGTACTCCTTCAGCCGGTCTTTGTCCACCTGTGGGACCTCCTCCTCTTTTTTATCTTTATTCAGGGCATCTAACTCGGCCTTTTTGCTCTCGGTCGACCGGATCTCAAATTGGATCGGTTCCAATTTCGGGCCCATTTCCTGCTGCTCCTCTGCCAACACCTTCTTCACCAACGCATGATCGGTATTCACCACCAAGGTATACTGGTCCCCCATTGCTCCGTAGAATCCCATACCCGGATTCATGGCCGCCATCTCTTTCATCCGGCGCATAAATTCGGAACGGGTAACGGTCACCGGATCGTGCTCTGCTCCCAACGCTTCAAAATTAACCACATACATGCCCCCCTCTTTCGGCAATTGGGAAGAAAACACCGCCTGCAACTCTTCTTGTTCGGCCTCTCCCAAACCGCTGGGCCGGCTCTCTTCCTTCCGGATCAGGTTCTCCACCACGTCCGAATCCACTCGCAGGTACTTGTGATCGGCATTTTTTTGTTCCAGGTGGTTGATAAAATGGGTATCCAACTGCCCGTCCATCAACAATACATCGTACCCTTTGGCCTGCGCCCTTTCGATATAGCTGTACTGTTCCACCGCATCCGTGGCATAGAGGTTTACCACCTGGTTCTCTTTATCGGTCTGCTCGGCTTTTACCAAATTGTCGTACTCTTCCAGGGTAAAGTATTTGTTCTCGGTATTTTTCAGCAAAAAGATCTCCCTGGCCCGTTCGTCGAACTTCTCGTCCGTCAACATACCGTATTGGAGGAACACCTTGAGGTCGTCCCACTTCTTTTCATACTCCTCCCGGTTGTTTTTAAAGATCTCTCCCAAACTGTCTGCCACCTTCTTGGTAATATGGCCGGATATTTTCTTGACGTTCCGGTCGCTCTGCAAATAGGAACGAGAGACATTCAACGGAATATCCGGCGAATCGATCACCCCGTGCAGCAGGGTCAGGTATTCGGGCACGATCCCTTCCACCGAATCGGTCACATAGACCTGGTTGCTGTACAACTGTATCTTGTTCCGCTGGATCTCCATCCGGTTGGTGATCTTGGGGAAATAGAGGATACCGGTCAGGGTAAAAGGATAATCCACATTCAGGTGAATGTGAAACAGGGGATCTTCCCCCATCGGATAAAGTTGCCGGTAGAAATTCAGGTAATCTTCCTCTTTCAGGTCCGAAGGCTTGCGGGTCCAGGCAGGATTGGTATCGTTGATCACCTGCTCTTCGTCCGTCTCCGCCTGTTTTCCGTCCTTCCACTCTTTTTTCTTGCCGAACACAATCTCCACTGGCAGGAATTTGCAGTATTTGTTCAGCAAGGCGTTGATCTTGGATTCCTCCAGAAACTCCTTCTCCTCCTCGTTAAGGTACATGACAATATCGGTCCCTCTTTCCGGTTTTTCCACATCCTCCAACGTATATTCGGGATCGCCCTTGCAAGACCATTTGACGGCCTGCGACCCCTCTCTGTATGAACGAGTGACAATCTCCACGCGGTCGCTCACCATAAAGGAGGAGTAGAACCCCAATCCGAAATGGCCGATAATGGTCGCAGCATCGTCCTTGTGCTTGGCCAAAAACTCCTCCGCTCCGGAAAAAGCGATCTGATTGATGTATTTTTCTACCTCCTCCCGGGTCATCCCGATCCCGTTGTCGGAAACGGTCAGGGTACCTGCCGCTTTGTCAGCTTTTACCCGCACACGCAAACCGTCCGTATCGCCTTTAAACTCTCCGGAGGTAGCCAACACCTTTAATTTCTGGGTAGCGTCCACCGCATTCGACACGATCTCCCGCAAAAAAATGTCGTGATCCGAATAGAGAAATTTTTTAATAATGGGAAACAAATCATTCGTTGAAACCCCTATTTTTCCTGTTGCCATAGTGTGTATTTTTAACTTTTTCGAATGTACGGCTTACTGCCGGCAATTGTTGTGCCATAGCAAACCTGCTGACAAAAAGGCAGCATCACCCCAACTCCTCTTGCAGCAGTTCCAATGCCTGCCGTGCCGCACAGACGATGTTTTGTTCCCGGACAGAGGTAAAAAGATAGTTCCGGGCGACAGTTCGTTCCGGGCCGGCCACACCGATCCAGACCGTTCCCACCGGTTTCTCCGGGGTGCCGCCGGCAGGTCCCGCAATGCCGGACACCGATACGGCATAATCCGTACCCAACCGTTTTCGGGCCCCCTCCGCCATTTGACGTACCACGGCTTCGCTGACAGCCCCCTTTTTCCGGATAGTAGCGGGATCTACCCCCAATAACTGCTCTTTTACCTCGTTGGAATAGGCCACTACCCCTCCTTTAAAATAGTCGGAGCTGCCGGCAGCCAACGTCAGCAGATGCGCAATATACCCTCCGGTGCAACTCTCTGCGGTCGCTACCGTTTTCCCCATGCTTCTGAGCCGTTTTCCCACCTCTTTTTCCGGAAAGTCCATACGATCTTATTTTACACGGCTTCTGTACACCCGGTATCCGTAACAGGCTATCACGAAAAAGCAGATAAACGGCAGCACAAAGGAGATACGCACCGGCGACAGCCACTCCAACCACGTGGCCCGGTCAATCAGCCATCCCTGCATGGGAGGCAGGATACAACCGCCGCCGATAGCAAAGATCAACCCTGCCGAGGCGAGTTTCGCCTCGTCGCCCATTCCCTTTAGCGCAATGCCGTAGATGGTGGGGAACATCAGCGACATACACGCCGAAATCGCTACCAAACAGAACAGGCCCCAGTAGGCGCCGAAATAGTGCCCCTCGACAAAGGGGGCGTTGGGCAGGAAAATGGCGCCCAGCGTAAACAACCCGCCGGCCACGGCCAAGGTAGAGAGCAACTGCGCGGGCTTGAAATATTTGAGCAGGAAGGTGCAGATAAAACGGCTCAACACAAAAATGGTCATGGCCGCAATGTTAAAGTCCTGCGCCACCTTTTTCGGCATACCGAGTTCGTGTTCGGCGTACTGGATAATGAACGTCCACACCATGATCTGCACGCCCACGTAAAACGCCTGTGCCACGATCGACCAGAGATAGGTTTTGTTGTGGAACAGTTTTTGAACCGTTCCTTTCAACGAAAGCCTGCCGGCCGCTTCGGTCTTCACTTTGGGCAACCGCGCCAGCAGGAACAGCAGGAAAAATACAAACACCACCACGCCGAGTATCAAATAAGGCCCGCTTACAATATTCAGGTCCGATTGCTGAATGGCGGCCAATGCGTCGGGATTCGTATCGCGCAGCGCCAGGCGTTCCGCCTCGGTAGCCGCATCCAGACGCCCCAGGATAAAGTGCCGGGCGACAAACATGCCCGTAATGGAGCCCATCGGATTAAACGCCTGCGCCAAATTCAAGCGGCGCGTGGCGGTTTCGTTCTCTCCCATCGCCAGAATGTAGGGATTGGAAGTCGTTTCCAGGAACGACAGCCCGCAGGTCATGACAAAATAGGCGATGAGAAACGCCCAAAAGGCCATGGCATTGCCGGCGGGAATAAAGAGCAGGCAGCCGGCGGCGTAGAGAAACAACCCGACCAATATCCCGGTTTTGTAGTCGAAACGGCGCACGAACAACGCGGCGGGAATTGCCATGACACAATATCCGCCGTAAAAGGCGAACTGCACCAGTGAACTCTCGAAGTTGGAGATGAGCAGAATGTTTTTAAACGCCGCCACCATGGGATTGGTGATATCGTTTGCGAAACCCCACAAAGCAAAAAGGCTCGTGACTAAAACGAACGACAGCAACAAAGGGCGGAAAATCAAAGGAGTGGTATTTTTCATGTTGATCAAGTGTTTATTTACAAATGGGCCATTGCTTTTATCTGGGTGCGTATGTTGCCGATAGCGGTTGCCTCCACGGCGCCGGGAACCACCCGCGCGCCGGTTAACTCCTCCGTCAATCGGTTGATCAACCGATTCCGGGAACCGCCGCCCACGATGTGGATGGTATCGATCTTCCGGCCGGAGCACGCTTCCAATTTGGTTTTTACTTCGGCGTATTTGGTGGCCAGAGAGTGAGCGATCAGGCGCATATATTCCCCTCCGGTGCGGGGAATCTCCTGTCCGCTGTGGCGGCAACAGGTACAAATGGCTTCCTGCATGGAGGCGGGACAGGCAAACGACGGATCGTCCACATCCACCACCGACGCAAAAGCGCTCTGTTCCGCTTCGGCAATCAATTCGTCGAATTCCCGGTTCTTTCCTTCAGCTTCCCACTCCTTCATGACACATTGCAACAACCAAAGGCCGGTGATGTTCCGCAAAAAACGGATGTTGCCATCCACAGTACCCTCATTGGTAAAATCGGACCGCATCGCGGCCTCAGTCAGGATCGGTTTCGTTGTTTGGATTCCCATCAGCGACCAGGTTCCGGAGCTGATAAAAGCCCAATTCTCTCCATCGGCTTCCACAGAGGCCAAAGCGCTGGCGGTATCGTGCGATCCGACCGCCACGATCCGAACACCGGCACCTCCCGTCTCCGCACTGACTTCCGGCAGTATCTCTCCCAGCACCGTACCGGCCGGTACGATTCGCTGCAAAATCCCGCCCGGGATCCCCAACTGTTCAACGACAGGTTGGGCCCATCCTCCGATCAATGGATTATAAAGTTGCGAAGTAGATGCTATAGTGTGTTCGTTGACTGCCACACCGCTGAGGAAATAGTTGAAGAGGTCCGGCATAAAGAGCAGTTTTCCGGCACACCGTAATTGCGGATCTTCCGAAAGCGCCAGACTGTACAATTGAAAGGCCGTGTTGATCTCCATAAATTGGTTGCCCGTGTAACCGTACAAGGTTTCCGGAGGAATCTTTACAAACACCTTTTCCAATATGCCCGCTGTGCGCGCATCCCGATAACAGACAGGATTGCCCAACAAGTGCCCCTGCCTGTCCAACAGGCCAAAGTCCACCCCCCAGGTATCCACCCCGATGGAGACAATGTCGCCGTACCGGGCAAACGCTTTTTTCAAACCGGCTTTCAACTCCTCAAAAAGGGAGAGAAAATCCCAGTACAACGTACCTCCCAATCGGACCTGCCGGTTGGGAAACCGGTGCACCTCTTCCAGGAGAATGCCGGAAGGGGTGTGTTCTCCAACAATGATCCGCCCGCTTCCGGCACCAAAATCAGCGGCAATATACCTCATTTAACCGTACAAACTTTTCCCAGAATGTATTTGTCTAAGTCCTGTATCTCCTCCCCGGTCAGGGTGCGGTACTTCATACCGCTGTGGAGCATGATCTCACAGGCCATCTCCAGAAATTCCGCTTTCTCTATCGCGTTTTTGAAATCCTTTCCGGCAAAGACCTGTCCGTGCTTCTCCAACAGCACGGAGTCGTGCTCCCGCATCGCCTCTGTCACAGCAGCGGCCAACTCCGGAGAACCGGGGCGGTAGTACGGCACAAACGCGATCTCCCGACCGCAATGGCAAGGCAGTTCCGCCGTCACGTTAAAGTCTGCCGGCCGCTCTTTCATACAAGCCACCGTGGTCGCGTAGATGCTTTGGCAATGCAACACCACGTTGATCTCCGGGCGGTTTCTCAACACGGCTAAGTGAAACGTACTCTCCATAGAGGGCTTCACCCCGTTGATCCACTCCCCCGTATCCAACCGGCAGACAGACACCTGCTCCGCCCGCAGTTCCGGAAGCCAGGAGCCGGTGGCGGAAACCAACGCCACCTCTCCGACCCGCCAGGAGAGGTTCCCGCTGCTGCAACGGGTCAGTTTGCGGGCGCCGACCTCATGCGCCGCCGACACAAACTGTTCAATGTGTTTATCGGTAATCTCCACAGTACACCCTTTTATTTGTAAAGGCCGCCGTAATTTTCACAAGCCCGGTAGTCCGCCCCTTCCGGGTCCATACCGAACGCATTCCAGGCGCTGGGACGGAAGATGTTATCCGCCTCCACGTTGTGCATACATACCGGGATCCGGAGCATGGAAGCCAGTGTGATCAGGTCGGCCCCAATGTGCCCGTAGCTGACTGCGCCGTGGTTAGCCCCCCAGCAATTCATCACGGAGTAGACATCTTTAAAGGCCCCCGTACCTGTCAGGCGCGGAGCAAACCAGGTAGTCGGCCAGGTCTTGTCGGTTCTTTCGTGCAGGGTCCTGTGTACTTCCGGATCGATCTCTACGGTATACCCTTCCGCCAATTGCAGGACAGGCCCTAATCCTTTTACCAGGTTCACCCGCATCATGGTCACCGGCATGCCTCCTTTGGAGAGGAAATTGGAGGAGAATCCGCCCCCCCGGAAATAGTCTCGGTTGGCCGGAAACCACGTGGTAGCGCCCAGGCAATTTTCTACCTCTTTCTCTGAAATTTCCCAGAAAGGCTTCATGGCAGGTTTCCCCTCTTTGCTCTGTTCACCGGTCCCGTCCAACGAAGCAGACCCTGAGTTGATCAGATGGATCAGGCCATTCGCAGCCGCTCCGGACAATTTTTTCCCGGTTACCCGCTCTACCGCTTCGGGGCTCCAATAAGTGCGGACATCGGCAAATATCTGGGCGGTATTGGTCAACAATTTTCCGAAGAGCATGGCCACACCGTTCAACGCATCGTTTTCTGTGGCCAACACAAAAGCTTCCCGGATGCCGTTCCAGTCAAAAGAGCTGTTCATCAAAGCCTCCGGGAAATCAGCGTTGGGAAAATGGTCGGTCCACTGCCGCTGCCCCTGAAAACCGGCAACAATGGCGTTGTGCCCCAATGCTTCTTCCTTGAAGCCCAACTCTTTCAATTTCGGATTTCCACACATCAGATCCCGGAAGATCAAATACATTTTCACCACAAACTCCCAATCCTTGTCCAATTCCGCCCGATTTTTCTGTTTTTCCGGACGGTTAAAATCGGTACCTTCTTTCGGTTTGCAGTATTTTGCCGTCCACGCCAAAGCCCGTGTATACTCCTCTTTGTCGTAAATCTCCTCTTCGATGCGGCGGACCACTTCGCTCATGTCCACATATTCGTTCCGCATGCCGAGGTAGGTTTGGAAAAAGTCGGAATCTACAATACTTCCGGCAATCCCCATGGATACGGAACCTATGGAGAGATAGCTTTTGCCCCGCATAGCAGCCACGGCCAATCCGGCTTTGGCAAAACGCAGCAATTTCTCCTGCACATCCGCCGGAATGCTCCGGTCATCAGCATCCTGAACGTTCTGCCCGTAAATACCGAAAGCGGGCATCCCCTTCTGGGTATGGCTGGCCAGGGCCGCCGCCAAGTATACCGCCCCGGGGCGTTCGGTCCCGTTAAACCCCCAAATGGCCTGCGGAAGCGTCCCGTCGTAATTAATGGTTTCGCTTCCGTAACACCAACAGGGGGTCACGGAGATCACTACGCCTACCCCCTCCTTTTTGAACTTCTCAGCGCAAGCAGCCGCCTGGGGCACCCGCCCGATGGTGGTGTCCGCCACCACGCACTGTACCGGCGTTCCGTCGGCATATTTCAGTTGGCTGCTCAGTAATTCGGCCACGGCCTTCGCCATGTTCATGGTCTGTTCTTCCAATGATTCGCGTACACCGCCCTGACGGCCATCAATAGTCGGCCGAATGCCTATTTTCGGGTTTTCCCCGACAAATCTCTTCTGTTTCATACGTTTATAACTTATTTTTAGAATCTTGTAAAATAAGAAAAGAGGCTGCTTAAATTTCATTCTTCAGACAGCCTCTTTGGTATTATTGTGGGTTTACAACTTCGTTTGCAGTAATTGCAAATCCAATCATTTCATGGCATTTTTAATGTTGGTAACCAACTGTTTTACATCTGCATCCTCCGGGGAAACGGCCAATGCCTGATTAGCCTGCTTCAACGCTTCGTTGAACTCCTCCATGGCTTTTGCTTTTTCAGCCTCGTATTTCTCCTTGTCGCTGTTGGCGATTGGACTGGCCTTTTGCAGAATAGAAGCACCGTTGTTAAAATGCAGCGATCCCAATGCCGTATATGCTTTGGTTTTCAAGGAAGTGTTCTTTAAAGTCGTAATTTTTCCGTACTGCTCCACCGCTTTGGACAAATTGCCGGCCTTTTGCGCTTCCAACCCTTTTTTCAGGAAATAGTTTCCATACATACTCTCCAGTTTGGCATTGCCGGGCACCGCTTTCAAACCGGCTTCCAGCGTAGCAAGCATCTCAGTCTCCTTTTTCAGGTCATCCTGCGCCTTTGCTTTCCCAAAGTAAGCGTCACCCACTTTGTATCTCTTCTGGATGGCTATTTCGAAATATTTCTCAGCCGCCAAAAAATTGTCAATTCTATCAGCCGCTACCGCCGTATTGTACGCACAGGCAGCATCCGAATAGTTCACAATCTCCAGATATTTTTCCCAATTGGTAAATGCCTCCTTGAAATTTTTTGCCCGCCATGCCTCATTGCCGGCATTTTTCTCGGCTGCACCGGTAGCTTCCTGAGCAAAAAGGGCTGTAGAGAACAAACTTACACAAATCAATAACAGTACTTTCTTCATCGTTCTTATTATTTTATATTCAACATACTCATTTTCTCATTTTGTGGCTCCGAAAATAGTATTCCTTCTCCAAAAAAGCAAAATATGCAACATTTTTTAACTTCGGTCAGACTTCAAATATCAGGCCCAAAATTTTCTTCAATCCCTGCTCATCCTCCCGGTCAAAAGCTCCCTCCATATCGCTGTCAATATCCAGACAGCCGAAAACAGTTCCCTCCCGGTCTTTTAAGGGAATGACTATTTCGCTTTTGGATTTCGGATTGCAGGCAATGTGTCCGGGAAATGCTTCCACGTCCCCCACAATGATCGTCTGGTCCGAATCAATGGCCGCCCAGCAAACGCCGGTGTGGGCTTTCAGTTTCTGACAGGCTACAGGCCCCTGGTAGGAACGTACCACCAACTCCCCTTCCGACAACACATAGACCCCTGTCCAGAAAAAAGCGGGCATTTTGTGGTGAAGCACCGCTTCAATGGTGGCCAAACGCGCCCAAATATCCTTTGTTGTCCCCACATAGCCGGCGATCTGTTCGTACAGTCGGTCGTATTTTTCCAATTTTTTCGACATATCGAAAAGTGTTTAAACTGACTTTAAAATATCCAACAGGTGTCTCCACCACATTTCGACCGTGGCGATGTTTATTTTTTCATCCGGAGAGTGTACTCCGCGCAGGGTCGGCCCAAAAGAGATCATGTCCATACCGGGGTATTTTTCCAAAAACAGCCCGCACTCCAAACCGGCATGGATGGAACGCACCAACGGCTGTTTACCGAACAGCCGGAAATAGGAATCCACCACCACTTTTAACAACGGGGAGTCCGGATTGGGCGCCCAACCGGGGTACCCCTCTCCATGCGTCACCTTGGCTCCTGCCAGTCTGAAAACCGACGCCACTGCGTGGGCGATGTTCAGTTTTTCCGAATCAATGTCACTGCGTTGGGAGGTCGTGATGGATATAGAACCGGCATCCGCCTGTTTGACGGCCGCCAGATTCGTAGAGGTCTCCACCATGCCTGGCATGCGGCAGCTCATGGAGTGTACCCCGTGCGGACAGGCATAGAGCGCATTCAGCAAACGGGCCGTGTCTGTATGTGTCAACATCCGCTCCGGCACGTCCGCAGACTCCAGGTCCAATTGCAACCCCGGTTCGGCCAACTTCCAGACCTGCTCCATCTCTGCCGCGTAGAGGTTAAAAGCCACCCGCAAGGGTTCTTTGTCGCAACTGTCCACCACCACAACGGCAGCAGCTTCCCGGGCAATGGCATTGCGCAGGTTTCCGCCGGTGAAAGAAGCCACGTTCAGGGAAAATTTCTCATTCAAGTCCCACAAAAAACGGTTCAATATCTTGACGGCGTTCCCGCGTCCTTTATCGATGTCGTCCCCGGAATGTCCGCCCTGCAAACCTTTTACCGATACCCGGACGGCAAACTTTCCGGCCGGGATTTTTTCTGTTTCTACGGGTAACTCCACGCTCGTATCAATCCCGCCGGCACAGCCGATAAAGATCTGCCCTTCGTCCTCCGAATCCAAATTCAACAGAATACGCCCCTCAAAAAAACCGGGTTTCAACGCAAAAGCGCCGCTCAATCCCGTCTCTTCATCCACGGTAAACAGACACTCCAACGGGCCGTGCTCGATCTCCCCGGAAGCCAGAATGGCCAACTGGACCGCCATGCCGATCCCGTCATCGGCCCCTAGGGTGGTCCCCCGCGCCTTGACCCACTCCCCGTCTACGTAGGGACAAATGGGATCCCGGTCAAAATCGTGTTCCGTATCCGCGTTCTTTTCGCATACCATATCCATGTGGGACTGCAACACCACAACCGGGGCGTGTTCCCGCCCTTTCGTACCCGGTTTACGGATCAGCACATTTCCCGCTTTGTCCTGCTTCGTCTCCAATTTCAGGCTATGCCCGAATTCCACCAGCCAAGCTCCTATTTTTTCCTCTTTTTTAGACGGACGGGGAATCCGGCAGATCTCTTCAAAATAGTGCCATACCCATTCCGGTTGTAATCCTTGTAACTCCATGATCTATCCTAGTAAACCGGTTAATTTTTTCAATACCCAAACACAGGATTTAATCTCCTGGGAAGCGATCGTAAAGGTCAGGTCAGTGTGTAACTGCTCTTCGATCCCGGTCAGTGCCTTGCGCGCCTCTGTTCCTTTCTCCGTCAGTACCACATAGTTGTTCCGGCGGTCTTCCCGGCACATCTGACGCTGCACGTATCCCCTTTTGGAAAGCGTATTCAACAACTTGGTAACATTGTACTTATCTTTTTGCAATTTCCTGGAGATGGCCTGCTGATTGATGTGGTCCTCCTCCCACAATACCTGCAGAAGTTCATACTGTTCCCGGCTCAGGTCAAAGCCTGCCTGTTGAAAAGAGCGGTTTAGCATTTTCGTGTACCCTCTCTCCGCTTTGCTCAGGCAGGATACCAATTCTCTGACTTCATTCATAGTGTATGTTGCATTTTATACCGTTTGCAAACATAGCGATTATTTTCTGTAATATAAAGCATCACGAACTTTTGGGTGTTTGCCCGGAAAAAACAGATTGATTATTTGCACATTCAAAATCTTTCCATCATCTTTAAAAAATTTTTCGGACAAACAGTATTTCAATCCCAATGTCTGTCACAGACTAAAACCATTGACCCATGAACAAAGTTATTCTCGTATCGGCCATCGCAATCACGCTGCTCTCCTGCGGAAAATCGAAATCTTCGCACTCAACTGTGGATACATCAGAAATGAAAGAGATCGTACCCTCAGACAAAGAGAAGGGGCCGATCTCGTTTTTTAATCATACATCGGAGATGAAAGAGATCGTACTCTCCAACGACAGCGTCATCTATCTGGAAGATTGGGTACAGGACCTGGAAGTAATCCCGTTGGAATCTCTGGGCAATGTTTTGGTCGGTTCCATTGATGGAGTCATTGTGACAGACGAACACATTGTTATTTATGACCAACGTCAAACCCACTCTGTCTTTATCTTTGACAGGAACGGAAAACACCGGACAACCATCAACCGGCGCGGACGCGGCCCGCAGGAATATGCAAGCCTTGGTCACGTAACCCTGCTCCCCGATAACAAGACCCTTGTCGTCAGCGACAGAAATGGAGGAAAGGTGCTGTATTTTACCACAGACGGTCGTTTTATCTCCGATACTCAGGCAAAATTCTGGTTTAACAGTATGGAGTACGTGGACGAAAACAGCGTAATATTCGCCACATATGGTGCAGGCGAACAGGATCCCGGATTGCAGGAGTATGAAAACCGGACTGATCTGCTCTATTTTACCGACAATAAATTCGGGATCAAAAGCAGTACAATGCCTCCGCGCTACAGAAGAAACCAGATCGTGATAACTCCCACTATCCGGAAATTCGGGGAGCAGGTATATGTACACCGTCCTTACAGCGACACCATTTACCAGGCCCTGTCCGATGGATTAAAAGCAGCTTACAGAGTAGATATGGAAAAAATAGACGGGATAGCCAATCTAAACCCTGACATAACCTTTGATGAGTTTAAGTTGTTGCAGGAAAAGAATGTTGTATTCCACGGTGGTTTCACGGACAGTGACAATTACTTAAACCTTTCCCTCCCCACCCTTCCCCATCAATACCTGAACGATTACCTGTATTCCAAACGGACTCAAAAAGGGTACCGGGTCGAAAACAAAGGGAGTAGCGATCATGTGATCTTTTGGTTTTTGAATTTACCCCAAACATCTTTTGGAGACAGGTTCGTCACAGTCGTAAATGCTTATCGTCTTATGACGACAGGTTCTTTCAATTCCGAAACAGGCGTTCAGAAAACCGCCGCCGTCCAACGCCCCGAATTGGCCAGTCTCACGGAAAACAGCAATCCAGTCGTTATCTTTTACAGTTTTAAGGAAGGATTGTAATTGCAGGTGCAAAATATAAGTATTACCTTTGCAGATAAATTTGATCTCTTTTGAGAAAGAAGGTTTCCATATCATGCGTTGCCGCCGCTATATCGGTGCTACTGGCATTGACCATCATTCCGCATCACCACCACGACGAAGCGGCCTGTGTGATCACGGAGCGGTGTGAAAAGGACCATTCCGTCAACGATGAACACACCCGGCACCCGGTCGGCGAAAATACGCACCACAATCAACCGTGCGTAGCCGAATCCCACTACATCGCTCATACAGGGAACCGGACGAAGGACAACCTCTCTTCCTGTGAGGACAATGATCCTTCCGTCCACGCATCTTTTTTTCCGCTCCTGTATCTTGTTGCGGATTTCCGGATCTATCTTTTAAAAAACGACACCCCTGCATCCGGATACAGGGAGTATCCATCCCTTTACACATTTGCTGAAGCGAGTCTGTCTCATGGCTTGCGCGCCCCACCCTGTTTGTAATTCTTCCCCTATTTTCAATTTTTAACTGACAGGGAACCCCTGTATGCCAACAAGTAGCAAAAAAAATCTTGTTGCAAAGGGTTCCATACGGAAATATTCCGTAAAATTTTTAAACAGACTCTTATCCAAATAAAGACAAATACAACGTATGAAAATCTTCTATGTATTATTCATAGCGGTCATTTCGGTATTGACCGGATGCCGCCATTCGGAATGTGACGGGCATGACCACGTAGGCGAAGCCCTGAAAGAAAAAAACGGCCACAGCGACGAAATTCTCTTTACAAAGCAACAGGCCAAAGCTGTCGGCCTGCAAGTAGAAGAAGTAATACCCGGAATGTTTTCGCAGGTGATCAAAACAAGCGGGCAGATCCTCTCGGCACAAGGCGACGAAGCAACCATCATCGCCACTTCCAACGGAATCGTATCGTTTGCCGATCCCTCCATTACCGAAGGGTGTGCCGTGCAGGCGGGCGAAACCATTGTAACCCTTTCAGCCAGGAATTTATTAGCCGGCGATCCGGTTGCCAAAGCTAAAATAGCCTACGAAACAGCGTTGAAGGAGTACAAGCGCGCCGAAGGACTTGTCAAAGAACAGATCATTGCAGCCAAAGAATTCGAACAAATCAGTCTGCGCTACGAAACGGCCAAAACAGCCTACGAAGCGCAAGCATCACACATCACGGCAAGCGGTGTAAGAGTGACATCCCCCATCGACGGATACATCAAAAACCGGTCGGTCAATCAGGGAGAATATGTTTCGGTGGGACAGCCCATTGCCACTGTTTCACAAAACCGCCGCCTGCAACTGCGTGCGGAAGTTTCGGAAAACTATTTCAAAAGCCTCAAAAACATCGGCAGCGCCCATTTCCAAACCTCCTACGACAAGACAGTGCACAAACTTTCCGAACTGAACGGGCGGTTGCTCTCGTTCGGCAAAGCATCCGGCGGAGAGTCGTTCTACATTCCCGTTACATTTGAATTTGACAACATCGGCGAAATCATTCCCGGTTCGTTTGTATCGGTGTACTTGCTTTCAAACCCGCAAAGCAACGTGATCTCCATTCCCATATCGGCCGTTACCGAAGAACAGGGATTGCATTTTGTCTATCTGCAATTGGACGAAGAGGGGTATAAAAAACAGGAGGTGAATCTTGGACAAAGCAATGGCGACAGGGTGCAGATACTGTCGGGATTGAAACCGGGCGACCGCTTGGTAACTCGGGGTGTATATCAGGTCAAATTGGCTGCCGTCTCGTCCGTCGTGCCCGAAGGACACGCGCATTGATCCAAAAGACAGAACAGTATGCTGAATCAGATTATCCGATTTTCGCTGAACAACCGTTTGGTCGTTCTGGTAGCCTCCCTATTACTGATGGTGGCGGGCACCTACACCGCCACCCGCATGGAGGTGGATGTTTTTCCCGACCTGAATGCCCCGACGGTGGTCATTATGACCGAAGCCAAAGGGATGGCGCCCGAAGAGGTGGAGCGCTTGGTTACCTTTCCTGTAGAGATGGCTGTAAATGGTGCAACCGATGTACGCCGTGTACGCTCCTCCTCTACCGCCGGCTTCTCCATTGTGTGGGTGGAATTTAATTGGGGGACCGACATTTACCGTGCCCGACAGATCGTGTCCGAAAAGTTAACAGCCGTAAAAGAGGCGTTGCCGTCCTATGCCGGCAATCCAACATTAGGTCCCCAGTCGTCCATTCTGGGCGAATTGATGATCATCGGGCTGACGGCCGATACAACTTCATTACAGGAGTTGCGCACACTGGCCGACTGGACGATACGTCCCCGTTTGCTCTCTACCGGCGGTGTGGCACAAGTAGCCGTATTGGGCGGAGAGGTCAGGGAATATCAGATCCTGCTCGAACCGGAAAAGATGAAACATTACGGTGTTAGTCTCGACGAAGTGACCAAAGTCGTATCCGGCATGAACCAAAACGCTTCGGGCGGTGTGCTGTACGAATACGGCAACGAATACATCATCCGCGGAATGCTCTCCACCAACGACATCGCCCGGTTGGGCAAAACCGTGATCAAAAACACAGAGAATGTTCCCGTCCTGTTGGAAAACCTGGCAGAGGTAAAAACCGGCAACAAAGCCCCCCGATCGGGTGTCGCTTCCGAGCAGGGAAAAGCCGCCGTGCTGCTCACCGTCACCAAACAACCTGCCACCAATACCATAGAACTGACCGGTCAGATAGACCGGTCGTTGGCCGAACTTCAATCGACCTTCCCGGCAGACATAAAGGTATCCGCCGATATTTTCCGGCAGGCGCGTTTCATCGAAAACTCCATCGGAAACATTCAAAAATCGCTTTACGAAGGCGGTATATTTGTGGTCGTAGTGCTGTTCCTCTTCCTGATGAATGTCCGCACAACGGTTATTTCGCTGGTGACCATTCCGCTTTCGTTAGTCTCCTCTGTTTTGGCGCTTAAAATGATGGGATTGACCATCAATACCATGAGTTTGGGCGGTATGGCCATTGCGATCGGTTCCCTGGTAGACGATGCCATTGTAGATGTGGAAAACGTCTTCAAACGGCTACGCGAAAACCGGCAGAAGCCGAAAGAGAAACAGCAAAGCGTTATGACGGTGGTTTTTGAAGCTTCAAAAGAGGTGCGTATGCCTATTTTGAACTCCACGCTCATCATCATCGCCAGCTTTGCTCCCCTGTTTTTCCTCTCCGGTATGGAGGGGCGCATGTTGGCCCCGCTCGGTATTTCATTTATGGTGGCGTTAGTCGCCTCTACGATCGTTGCGTTGACGCTGACCCCTGTACTGTGCAGCTATTTATTGGGAAAACCCAAAAAAGGCGACAAGCCCGAAAGAGAACCGTATGTCGTGCGTAAACTGAAAGGCATGTATGAAAAAGCCCTGGAACAGACCTTGCGCAATCACAAATGGGTACTTGTCTGTACAGGTGTGGTATTAGTGGCAACCATCGGTATGTTCTACACACTGGGCCGCAGCTTCCTGCCTCCGTTCAACGAAGGTTCGTTTACGATCAACATCAGTACGCTCCCCGGTATTTCATTGGAAGAGTCCGATAAAATGGGGCGTATGGCCGAAAACATATTGCTTTCCATACCGGAAATACAAACCGTAGGACGCAAAACGGGACGCGCCGAATTGGATGAACATGCATTGGGAGTAAATGTTTCGGAAATCGAAGCGCCTTTCATACTTGACAAACGCTCAAAAGAGGAGGTTTTGGCAGCGATCCGCGAAAAAATGAAAGTGCTTGCCGGCGTGAATGTTGAAATCGGACAACCCATTTCACACCGGATAGATGCCATGCTGTCCGGCACACGGGCAAACATCGCCATTAAATTGTTCGGAGCCGACCTGAACAGGCTCTTTATTCTGGGCAACCAGATCAAGACATCCATTCAGGATATAGAAGGCATCGCCGATCTCAATGTGGAACAACAAGTAGAACGGCCGCAACTGAAAATAGAACCCAAGCGGGAGATGTTGGCCAAATACGGTATGACGCTGCCCGAATTCGCGGAGATCATCAATGTCATGCTGGCAGGCGAAGTGGTATCGCAGGTGTATGAAGGCAACAAAGCTTTCGACCTAACCCTGAAAGTAAACGAGGAGAGCCGCGAAACCGCCGAACACATTCGCAACCTGGCGGTAGATGCAGGCGGTCGGAAAATACCGTTCGGTTATGTGGCCGATATCTCGTCGTCCACAGGCCCCCATACGATCAACCGGGAAAATGCGGCGCGGAAAATAGTGATCTCCGCCAATGTCACAGGACGCGATTTGCGGGGCGTGGTGAACGACATCCAAAAAAAAGTCAGCGCCGGGATCGTGTTGCCCGAAGGCTACCACATTCAATACGGCGGTCAGTTTGAGAGCGAACAGACAGCTTCGCGCATCCTGTTCATTGCATCCGTTTTCTCTATCTTCGTCATATTCCTGTTGCTGTTCAAGCAATTCCGCAGTATTACCCAGGCGGCGATCATCCTGTTGAACCTGCCGTTGGCGCTGATAGGCGGTGTGCTCACCCTCTTTTGGACGGACGGCGTGATCAGCATTCCTGCCATCATCGGGTTTATCTCCCTGTTTGGGATCGCCACACGCAACGGCATGTTGCTGGTATCGCGTTACAACGACTTGCAAAACGAAGGTATGCCGGTATACGAAAGTGTTTTGTGCGGTTCGTCCGACCGCCTGAACCCGATCTTGATGACGGCATTGTGTTCGGCGCTTGCCCTGATACCGTTGGCTCTGGGCGGCAACCTGCCGGGAAACGAAATCCAAAGCCCAATGGCGAAAGTGATCCTCGGCGGATTGCTTACTTCTACTTTCCTGAATGGTTTTATCATTCCCATCATGTACGTACATAGCAGAAAAAAAATAAAATGAAGACACTTATCCTACTCACAATCTGCACAGTATCAGGAATCCATCCGCTCTCTGCGCAAATAAAAGATCAACTTGCCGCAATCGAAAAGAACAATACGACGCTCAAATCACTCCGGGAAAGCGTCGAAGCTGAAAAATTAGGCAATAAAACAGGCATCTATCTGAGTAATCCTGAAGCAGGCGTCAACTACCTGTGGGGAAAACCCGGCGAAACCGGCAACCGGACCGATATAAACATCAAACAGAATTTCGATCTCCCTGCTCTGCTGGGAATAAAAAGCAAAGTAGCCGACGGACAAAACAATTTGGCAGAACTGCAATACAAAGTCAACCGCATGAATATTCTGTTGACGGCCAAGCTGTATTGCATCGAACTGATCTACTACAATGCCCTTAAAAAGGAATTGAATGTACGCCTGGAACACGCCGAAACCATTGCCGAGGGCTACAAATCGCAAATGGAGAAAGGAAATGCCAACCGGTTGGAATACAACAAAGCCCAACTGAACCTTTCGGCCGTACAGGGAGAAAGATCCCGCGTGGAAGTGGAACGAAACGTTTTGTTGTCCCAATTGAAACGCCTGAACGGGGGAACGGATGTTGTTCTGGAGGATGACCAATACAGCAGCACGTTGCTTCCCACCCGGTTCGAAGAGTGGTTTGCACAAGCCGCCGGAAAGGACCCCGCCTTGGAATACACCAGGCAGGAGACAGAAGTCCGTAAAAAACAGGTATCGTTAAACAGAGCCATGAATTGGCCCGTTTTTTCGGCAGGATATATGAGTGAAAAAACGGTCGGACAGCATTATCAAGGGCTTACGCTCGGTGTTTCCATTCCCTTGTGGGAAAACAAACATCGCGTCAAACAGGCCGAAGCAGCCGTCTTGGCATCCGAAGCACGGGAACAAGAGGCAAAACAGCAGCTTTACGACCAACTTCAAATGTTGCACCAACGGGCCCTGGGATTAAAAACAACAGTTGAAAATTACCGTAAAGCATTGGAAAACAATAACAATACAGATTTAGTTGAAAAAGCGCTCCAAGTCGGCGAAATTTCCCTGTTGGATTACATGTTGGAACTGGGGTTGTATTACGATACGGTCAACCAGGTCTTAGAAGCAGAACGCGATTACCAAAAGGCACTCGCCGAACTGTCGGCTATGGAGTTATAGACCTCACTGTCTGTTCCGCAAAACGTCGGCAACAACCTGGAGTTTAACCGGATCGCTAAAGGCGATCTCGTACTCCGGGATGCCCGGAACCCCTCCCATAAAAACAGCCGGGTTCCGGTAGAGCATCCGGCTGTCCCGGACACTCCGCCCGCTGGTGTGCAGGGCGTCCGCTCCGGCCGCAAGGAGCTCTGCTGCGTTGGAGCCATTCACGCCGCTGCCGGCCATCAGTTGGATCCGCCCGGCAGACAGTGCAGCCAACTCGCGGATGGTGTCAATTCCCTCTACCGCCGTGTTCCGCCCGCCAGAGGTCAGGATCCGGACACAGCCGGAGGCAATGACATCTTCCAACGCTTGCCGGTGGTCTGCCGTCATATCAAAAGCCCGGTGAAACGTAACCGGCAGCGGAGCTGCCTCCCGCACCAATGCCGCCGTCCGTTCCCGGTCCACCGTCCCGTCCGGACGCAACAAACCGATCACAACGCCATCCACACCCGCTTCCCGCGCCGTCCGGATCTCCTCCCGCATCACCTCCAGCTCTTCGTCCGAATAGCAAAAATCCCCGCCCCGCGGACGGATCATCACATACAGGCGGGTATGCTGTAAAATCTTCCGGGCCAACCGGATCATTCCCGCCGACGGGGTTGTCCCGCCGTCGTACATCGCCGCACAGAGCTCCACCCGGTCTGCTCCAACCGCTTCCGCAGCCCGGCAGGACTCCAGCGAATAAGCGCACACTTCCAACTCTTTCTTCATATTTTGTTCTTTTCAGGGCCTCTCTTCCCTCCCATTTAACACATAAATCTATTCAAACTCCATTCCGAGAACCTCCCGGAATTGCTGCAATACCGCTTCCTTCACGGTTGCAAGGGCTACTTGCTTCCCGGTTTCCATCTCAACAGAGGTCACTCCCTTGTCGGTAAATCCACAGGGGTTGATACAGGTAAAATAGTCCAGATCGGTCGACACATTCAACGCAAACCCGTGCATCGTCACATACCCCGCACACTTCACCCCGATGGCGCATATCTTGCGGGCAACAGGCGTACCGGGTGCTATCCACACCCCGGTGGCCCCCTCCAAACGCCCTCCGGTAATCCCGAAAAACTCCAACGTCCGGATCACCACCTCCTCCAAACGGAACACATACTCCTTCACCCCCCATCCGAACCTCTCCAGGTCGATGACCGGATAGACCACCAACTGCCCCGGTCCGTGGTAGGTAATGTCGCCCCCCCGGTCCACTTTAATAAACTCCGCCTGTTTCGCCTGCAACTGCAGCACACCGGCCAGCATATTTGCCTCATCCCCGCTTTTCCCCAACGTATAGACATGCGGGTGCTCCACAAACAGCAGGTGGTTTTGCTCCTGCCTCCCGTTTTTCTTTCCGGCCCGGATCCTTTCCAACAACTCCTGCTGCAACGCCCAGGCCTCCATATAGGCTTTCCGGCCCAGATCCGTATATATGACTTTCTTCATACTATTTTACATGCCGTTCGGCACGGTAACTGGAACGTACCAACGGCCCGCTTTCGACATGCGTAAATCCTTTCGTTAAACCGGTTTCCCGGTACGCCTCGAACACCTCCGGCCGGATATACTCCTGCACCGCAACATTAGCAGCGGAAGGTTGCAGGTACTGCCCGATCGTCATCACCCGGCATCCGGCCTTCCGGAGATCGTCCATCGTCTCCAGCACCTCCTCCTCCGTCTCGCCCAATCCCAGCATAATGCCTGACTTGGCGATCTTGCCTGAGGCGGCTATCCGCCGGAGTACGGCCAGCGAGGTGTCATAAGTGGCCCGGCTGCGGATGGCCGGCGACAACCGGCGGACGGTCTCCAGATTGTGGGAGATCACCTCGGGGCCGGCGGCCACGATCCGGTCTACCCACTCCAAACGCCCTTGAAAATCGGGGATCAACACCTCCATCGTCACCCCCGGGTTCACCTCCCTGACCCGCTCGATCACCTGTGCCCAGTGCAACGCACCGAAATCCGCCAGATCGTCCCGGTCTACAGAGGTGATCACCACGTGTTTCAAACCGAGTAACCGCACGGATTCGGCCACGTGTGCCGGTTCCTGCGGATCCAATGGAAGCGGGCGCCCCGTCTTTATGTTGCAAAACTTACACGAACGGGTACAGATATCCCCGCCGATCATAAAGGTTGCCGTACCGCACCCCCAACACTCCCCCTGATTGGGGCACATGCCGCTCGTACAAATGGTATGTAAACCATGCTCCCGTACCACTGCCGCTACCTGCACCGAAAGTTGCCCCTTGGGCAGCCGGATTTTCAGCCAATCCGGTTTTCTTCTGTTTACACACGCCATACCCTATACTAATGATTTTTTTCGCTGTAATGCTTACAATAGTTCATGATGCCACACTCTCCGCACTTGGGGTTCCGGGCCGTACAGACATACCGCCCGTGCAGGATCAGCCAGTGGTGCGCTTTGGAGAGCAACTCCCGGGGAATATGCCGCACCAACTGTTTCTCTGTCTCCAACGGCGTTTTCGCCCCTTTTACCAGCCCGATCCGGGCCGCTACCCGGAATACATGTGTATCCACCGGCATGGCCGGGCAACCAAAGGCAACAGCTTTCACCACATTGGCGGTTTTTCTGCCGACCCCCGGAAGCGTCTGCAACAACTCCCCCTCTTCCGGCACCACGCCCCCAAAATCCTGCACCAGTTTTCGGGCCATGGCGGAGAGGTGTTTCGCCTTGTTGTTGGGATAGGAGATGGATTTTATCAATTGATAGATCTCCCCGACTTCCGCATCAGCCAAGGCAAATGCATTCGGAAAACGGGCAAACAACGCGGGCGTAGTCATGTTCACCCGCTTATCGGTACATTGGGCGGACAGGATCACCGCTACCAATAATTCGAACGGGTCTCCATAGTGCAATTCACTCTCGGCTACCGGCCGGTTTTCACTGAACCACCCGATCACCCCCTCATATCTCTCTTTCAATGTCATAACAGATACTCTATTCTTTGTTACTGTCCGTACCGGCACCGGAATCCGCACCCGCTTCCGTTCCGGCAGATTCTGATTCTGGTTCTGGTTCGGATTCCATTCCTCCGCTAATCCGTTTCATAAATCGGTTAAGCCGGGAATCGGGACACAGTGTCAGGGTATACTGTATCTTTTTTTCCGCATCCCGAATCTCTTTGTTTTCCACTTTTTCCTGCTTCAACGCCTCGTTGAACTCCGGATTCGAAGAGAGCGCATACAACGTTTTTTCTGTTGTCATTTCGAAATAGTACCAGAAATCATCATCGGCAAGATAGATACTCCAGGTATTCCCGCTCCGGCGCCGGAGCAATTCCATCTTCACCTCACATTTCCGGTCGACCGGTTTGTTCCTGGAAGCCAATAGCGTCCCCCGGCCGTTCGTCAGATAAGAACGCTTCACTTCGTCCCATTTCAAGTCCAGCCCGTCGAATACCAACAACTGTTCCAGGGAATCCGGCACATTGTTGTTCACTTTGGACAATTGCCGCTGCAACACGGGCATCATATTCCGGCTGTATAGCGCCGAAAATTTCGGCAACAGATACTCTGATACCGTTATCTTTTTATTTTTAGCAGCCGTCAGATCCTGGAGAAAGAGCTCTTCCAAACGGCCCGGCATCCGGAAATCCCACACCATGACCGCATCCCTCACAGCCAGCTTCTCTCCTGCCAGGTCATACGTAATATCACCGGAAGTCAACTGCCCGATGCCCGGTACATCAAATCCCAATTGGATCCGTCCGAATGCGGTCACCTCATTTTTATCCGGGAAATAAGAGACGTGGTACCAGCGGTTAAAGAGCGTATCCTCAATGATGTATTTCCGTTCGGCCGGTCTCCAGAGCATCTCCCCGCGTCCGCCGATAATGGCTTCGTCCGTGTAAAAGATGCGCGGTCCCTGGAAACGGGCGTAGGGCCGGACGGTTTTATCTATATTCAGGTAGATACCGCTGTAAATGCGCTGATCTTTGTCGTCCCGGTTCTCCAACTCCACCGGCACCCGGATATCGTCGGGTACAAAAGAGGTTTTTACCCGCATCCAGCGGTGGGCCATCACAGCCGTATCGGGCGCCTGCGCCAGCCCCGTATATCCGTTGAATTCCAGATTGGGTTGTTTGGAATACAGCGCCACCTTTCCCTTGAACAGGATACCGTCGTTCAGTTCGATCCGCCTGTCCGAAGGCAGGTCCGCATAAGCGTAAATATGCTTCAGGCTGTCCGTCCTCAATTGGTCAAAACGGATCGTCTGCTTCTTTTTATCCTGGTTGACATACTCAAAATCCCCGCTTCCGCTAAACCGGTACCGTCCGGAAATCACCAACTCCACATTCGTCAGTTTTTTCGATCTGTCCACCCGGTCACACAACAATTCTCCCTCTTTGAATGCCTGCATCAGGCCATTGGCAGCAATCTGCACATTGCCTTCCGGAGGATAGAACCGGCCGTTGGCGATATCGATGTGATTGACCCATTTGCTGCGAATATCCCCCTCCGTCAAGCTATACAGGCTCTGGGGCGCCACGAACGAAAGCGAATCTTTGGCCCGCTCCGTAGTTACAAAGCGATTCCGGGCAGCCAGCGGAAGGGAAGCTTCGTTCTCCAATTTCCACATCCGGCTGAGTTCCTCCTCCGTCTCCATGCCGATATTCAGGTAGGCGGAATCCAGGTACCAGGTAACATTTCTAAAGGAAGCCCTGTAACGATTGTACGGGAAATGAAGCCGGGCCGTATCCGCATTGTTGGCAAAAAGACCTTTGTTGGCGACCAGATCAATGTCAATAGATACATCCCCGGTATTCATCTGTACATTTTTATACTCGGGCGAACACATCCGCAAAGCCGTTTTTGCCGACAGTATCCGTTGCTCTTGCAACTTAAACGCCTGCGACACCATCTGCGCCTCCCGCAACTCCATCCGGCCGGTACCGTCCATCAACTCCTTAAAGACATTCAGTTTTCCCTCCAATTTCACCCGGTCATCGTACACAAAAAACGGCTTGTCCTGGGAAGTCAATTGAAGATTGCCCTGCTTTTTCAAATATTTGACCTTTACATCGTTCCCTTGCGTCCCCGGTCGCTTCCCGCTCAAAGCGTCCACCTGCACCAATTGGGTGGAGGTCATCATAGAATCCGGTTCCAAAATGATCTGTCCGGAGCCGAAACGACTGCTGTTCATGGTAATGTCCCCGTCCGCCACAAACCCGCTCTTGTCCAACCGGAGCGTAGAGGTGATCAACCCTTCTTCATAGAGCGCAAAACCTTGCACCGGCGTTTTGAACTTCATCCCGAGCGAATGGTCCTCCATCAGCCGGAGCGAATCTTTCACGTCCGGTACAATGTTGCTGACCAACGTGCCGCCGAAGGCATAGGCGAATTTGGTGTCGTCGTTGATGTTCCGGAGCGTAAAAGGATGGATGATAAAATGAAACTGCTCCCGGCGATACGCTCCTTTCCGGATGGTGGTATCGTCAAAATAGACATACGAATCCTTGCGGGTATTCAGGATGGGATACACTTCGGTGTCCTGTTTGCCGGATTTATTGTTGGGTTTATCGATCTCTATATCTCCCACCATGTTGCGGATCAAAGAGTTTACCCTTTCTCCCCGCTTACCGGTAACCTGATCCGATACATAGAGCGTACTGGAATCGATGTGGGGCATATCAATAGTGTACTTGTCATACGAAAAGAAGAGATTGCTGCCATACATGTCGAACATCCCTGCTTTCAGCATCCCGCTAAACTCCATGTCCCGATTTTTCAGCATCACCACCTTCCGGTCCGAAGGTTCTGCAAAAATGTCTTTAGTCGTGCTGATGGTAAACTGTTCCACCCCGAAAATTTCCAGCCGGTAGTTTCGCAGGTCCAACACAGCGTTGACACGGGAATCTTTCGGGTGGGAATCAAATTTCAGGTCGTCGTAGTCCTGTTTGCCGATCCGGGCGGCCGTATAGTCGAAGAGCCGCGGTTTCAGGGTTATCTGGTCCAGCTCCTCGTCGTATTCCACAAAATCCCCGTACGAAAGCAACACAATCTGTTTACGCAACTGGTCCGCCGGTTTACGCATCTCCCCCACATACTCCTGTATGGAAAAGGTCGTCTTGCCCAATTTCACCGAAGTCCGGTGCAAACCGTTCAACGGGTGCAATTCGTCCAGGCCGGCCATCTGATCATATACATTGTCGTTGAAAAAGTTCATAGACTCTATCTTGGCCTTGAACAACCCCGACCGGCTGCTCATCCCCATCCCGATCGTGCTTTCATCTATCTTCCAGATCATTTGCTCCACGTCGAACAGGATCCGGTGATACCCGTTCCGGAACGGGATGTGCTGGCTCTGTTCGGACATTCTGCGGAAGAGTGCGGTCCGGTTTCCCTCCGTATAAGTAAAGTGGATGTGGGGATGAACCAGTTCACTGCTATCCATCGGCAGCACCAACCGGGAGGTAGCCGCCATGATGCGGGCGGAGTCGATGGTAAAACGCCGGGAGTAGATATACATAAAGGTGGTGTCATTCGGTTGGATGGTTACACAGCCCCACTGTTCATCCCTTCCGAATCCGCTCAGCTTCTCTCCGGTGTAGACAATCCCTCCCCGGTACGAAAGGTATTTGAAAAGCTCCCCAAGATCAACGTCCGTATTCCGGGAGGTAAATTGCGGGTATTCACGGTTTTTGGACTGTACAAATGCCAACGCCTTGTCCTTCAACTCTCCCAAAACAGGTTCCGGCAAACGCCCTTCGTAGTAAAACAACACCGAATCCGCCACATACTCCGGCTCTCCCATATCAATGGTATAAGAAGAGAGATCCGCATACATCGGTTTTTCGTTCCGCCAATCCACCCGGCCGCCGCTTCCGGACAACCGGTTTTTCCCAAAAACATATTCAACGGAGGAGGAAACGATCTGGATGGCATCCCGGTTGGTCCGGCAGATAACCGTTGCATCCGGAATGGACCACCGGATCTCCTCCCCGCTCCGGGAAAGCCGTACATCGCCCTTGACATACCATTTGAAGGTATTACCGGTATAGAACACCTGTTCGTAAAGCATGCGGTGTGTCTTATCCAGGTAATCCTTGATGTAGAGCCGCTTCCGTTCATTGTTGGCGGCCGCTTCTTTCATCCCACCATACCAAACCGCCCAATTCTCTTTTTCGTTTTTCCGGTGAAAGTAGTGAACACACTCTGCAAATTTCAGCAATTCACCCAACGGAGAGAGGCGCAACTCCTGCATCTCCCCGAACAGGGCCTTCATCTCCTCCTTCTCTTCCGCCGTAAAAAAACCGGATCCCCAGGCAGAGACGCTGTTTTTTTCCAGCGTCTTCCGGTCTGACACCTTCATATCCTTAAAGATCAGTTCGATCTCCTGAGCGATCTGCCGGCTGTCCTGGGCCCGGAGTTCTCCGATCCCCCATACAGCCACCCACATCACCACCCATCGCATACCCATCATACCATTTTTCTTTTGCTTATGCAAAAGTAAGATTTATTGCCTGAATTTAAAAAGAATGGCTATTTTTGTCAGGACGCGCTAAGCGAAGGACTATTGATTTCCAAAAGTGTGGTCGGGAACAACAGACCGAAGCGACGGTGGAAAAAAAGAAGCATTTAAGATCAGAACATGGGAGTACCGGTTGCAAAACAAAGTGAAGCCATTCGCAGTAAATTCAATGAGTTGATCGGTTCCTGCCGCTATCTGGCATCGGAGGAAGATGCCCGGGAGATAGAAAAAGCGTTCCGGCTGGCAACCGGCTATTACACGCCCGAAGGCGCCGGCACCGGACCGGAAGAGGAGAAAGCCATTCTCCGGTTGTTGGAGATCGCACTGATCCTGACCCGCGAGATCGGGCTGGGAAAAACCTCCATCATCTGCACCATCCTGTACAGACCGGTGAACGAGGGGCTTCTCTCCTTGGAAGAAGTGGGCAAACAATTCAACGAAAAGATCGTCCGGATCAGCGAAGGACTCAAAAACATCAGCCACATTTACGCCACGCAAAAAGTGGTAAACTCCGAAAACTTCCGGAAACTGCTGCTCAGCTTCGCCCGGGATGTGCGGGTGCAGCTGATCTTTCTGGCCGAAAAATTACATGCCCTCCGAACAGCAGAAGATCTCCCCGAAGAGCAGCAAAAGCAACTGGCCAAAGAGACAGATTACATCTACCTCCCTTTCGCCCACCGGCTGGGGCTGTACAACATCAAATCGGAGATGGAAGACCGCGCCCTGCGGTACGCCAAACCCGAAGTATACGCCGACATCTCCCGGAAACTGGCCGAATCGAAAGACGCCCGGGAAAAATACATCGCGGAATTTATCGCTCCCATCGTACAGGAGATGGAGAAACGGGGCATGCGGTTCAAAGTAAAATACCGCACCAAAACCATCGCTTCCATCCTGAATAAAATGCGCAAATCCCAGGTAGAATTCGAAGAGATCTACGACATCTTCGCCGTCCGCTTTATCATCGACAGCACAGGAGAAAACGAAAAGCCGGATTGCTGGAGGGCCTATTCGATCGTGACGGACAAATACACCCCCAATCCGCAGCGGCTGCGGGACTGGATCTCCGTCCCCAAAACCAACGGATACGAATCGTTGCAAATCACAGTGCTGGGGCCTGGAAAACGGTGGGTAGAGGTGCAAATCCGGACAGAACGGATGGACGAAATCGCCGAAAAGGGATTCGCCGCCCACTGGAAATACAAAGGCGGCAGTTCCGACGCCGTCATCGAGAATTGGCTGAACGAACTGCGCGAAATATTGGAAAGCCCGCAGGGGAACACAATGGAGTTGCTGGACGACCTGAAATTGGACCTTCAGGACCAGGAGGTGCACGTATTCACACCCAAGGGGGACCTGATCACCCTGCGGGGCGGGGCCACCCTGTTGGATTTCGCCTACTCCATCCACTCCGGATTAGGCAGCAAATGCGTAGGAGGAAAAGTAAACGGCCGGAACGAAACACTGCGCTACCAGTTGCGCAACGGAGACGAGATCTCCATCCTGACCTCCGCCAACCAGCAGCCGAAAGCAGACTGGCTGAACATCGCCGTGACCACCAAAGCGAGGAACCGGATCCGCCAATTCCTGAACGAGGAGGTGAACCGCCAGGCGGACATCGGCAAAGAGACCCTGATCCGTCGTCTGAAAAATTGGAAAATCGAGTTTACCGACGAAGTGGTGCGCAAACTGATGCACCACTACAAGTACAAATTTGCCTTGGACCTCTACCAGGGGATCGCCGACGGCAAACACGATCCGGCAGAGATCAAAGAGATCCTGCTGCAACCCAGAGAGGAGGAAAAAACCGCTCCGCAGGCCCCGCTCCGGGATATCCGGATCACCCCGTCCAAAAAATCGGAAGAGGATGTACTGGTCATCGACAAAAATGTCGACAACGTAGAGTACAAATTCGCCCGTTGCTGCAACCCGGTTTACGGGGACGACATCATCGGGTTCGTATCCATCGGCGAAGGGATCAAAGTACACCGCCGCCAATGCAAAAATGCGCTGGACCTGCAGAACCGCTATCCGTACCGGATCGTAAAAACGCAATGGACAAACGAAGGGGCGGCCTCCTACCAGACCACACTTGCCCTGATGGGGAGGGACGAGGCCGGCGTTGTCAACAAGATCACCGAATTGATCACCAAAGATCCCCGGATCACCCTGCGGGGCATCTCCCTGCACTCTGCGGAAGGAATGTTCGAAGGAGAGATCACCATCCTGATCGCCAACACCGAACACCTGGCCCAGTTGATCAACCGCCTGAAACAACTTCCGGGCGTCCGCAAAGTCGGGCGCCGCGATTCCATGTTAGAATCCTGAAATCCGCTTCCGGATCTTATAAAAAAACGTACCTTTGCGACTGTTTAACTCAAATCTGACCAAACCTGCATACACATGAACAAGACAATAGACAGAGCTGCCGACAACATCCGCATATTGGCCGCCTCCATGGTGGAAAAAGCCAAATCCGGCCACCCGGGCGGCGCTATGGGGGGCGCTGATTTTATCAACCTGCTCTATTCGGAATTTCTGAATTTCGACCCGGACGACCGCTGCTGGGCAAACCGCGACCGTTTCTTTCTGGATCCCGGACACATGTCCCCGATGCTCTACGCCGTTCTCTGCCTGACAGGCAGCTACTCCCTGGAGGATCTGCAACAATTCCGGCAATGGAAAAGCGTCACGCCGGGCCACCCGGAAGTGGACAAAAGCAGAGGGGTGGAAAACACCTCCGGCCCGCTGGGACAAGGCCATACAATGGCGGTAGGGGCAGCCATTGCCGAACGTTTTCTGGTAGCTCGCTTCGGAGAGTGGATGGCGCACAAGACCTACGCCTTTATCTCCGACGGCGGCATTCAGGAGGAAATCTCACAAGGGGCCGGCCGGTTGGCAGGGACATTAGGCCTCTCCAACCTGATCCTCTTTTACGATGCCAACAACGTCCAGTTATCCACCACCGTGGAAGAGGTAACCTCCGAAGATACAGCCGCCAAATACAAATCCTGGGGATGGAGTGTAACCACCATTGACGGGAACGACGCCAACCAGATCCGGCAAGCGTTGCAAAAAGCCGCAGCCGAAACGGAACGCCCGACCCTGATCATCGGAAAGACCCTGATGGGGAAAGGGGCGCTCGGCCCGAACGGCGAAGATTTCTCCAACAAAGTCTCCACCCACGGCCAACCGTTGAGCGCCGCCGGCGCCTGCATCAACTGTACGGTGCAGAATTTAGGAGGCGATCCGGAAAATCCTTTTGCGATCTTCCCGGAGGTACAAGCACTGTATGCAGAAGCCCTGGAACAGAAACGGGCTTACACACGCAGGAAAAAGGCGGAGCAGGCAGCCTGGGAAAAAGCGCATCCGGAGTTGGCGGCCAAATACCACCGCTTTCTGTCAGGAAAAGCGCCCGCCGTGGACTACTCCGCCATTACACACAAAGCCAACATCGCCACCAGGGTTGCCTCGGCCGATGTGCTGGCGGCATTGGCTGCTCAGGTAGAAAACATGATCGTCAGCTCTGCCGATCTCTCCAACTCCGATAAAACGGACGGATTTATGAAAGGCGGAGCGCGTCCCATCACCAAAGGCGACTTTGGCGGAGCCTTCCTGCAAGCCGGCGTAGCCGAGCTGACAATGGCTTCCGTATGCAACGGCATAGCCCTGCACGGCGGGATCTTTGTCGCCTGCGGCACCTTCTTTGTCTTTTCCGACTACATGAAGCCGGCCGTACGCCTGGCCGCCCTGATGGAGATCCCCGTTAAATACATCTGGAGCCACGATGCCTTCCGGGTCGGGGAAGACGGCCCCACCCACCAGCCGATCGAGCAGGAAGCGCAGTTGCGGCTGCTGGAAAAAGTACGCAACCATTCGGGCGCTATGAGCCTGCTGGCTTTGCGCCCGGCCGACGCCTGCGAAACCTCGGTTGCCTGGAAGATGGCGATGGAGAACACCGCCACCCCTACCGCACTGGTACTCTCCCGGCAAAACATCCCCGACCTGCCCGGAAACACCTACCAAAAATCCCTGCAAGCCGAAAAAGGAGCCTATATGGTAAGCCGTACCGGAGAGAATCCATCCATGGTGTTGCTGGCTTCCGGGTCGGAAGTCGCTACATTGATGGAAGCGGCCGCCCTGCTGAAAGAGCGGAAAAACATCGCCGTACAGGTAGTATCCGTAATCTCGGAAGGATTGTTCCGGGAGCAAAGCCCGGCTTATCAGGAAGAGGTGCTTCCCGCCCGGTTGCCGAAATACGGACTGACGGCAGGCCTCTCCGTTACGTTGGAAGGATTGGTAGGGTGTAACGGCAAGATACACGGGGTCGACCACTTCGGTTACTCCGCTCCCGCCGGTGTACTGGATCAAAAATTCGGATTTACCGGCGAACAAGTATACGAAGAGATTGTTCGCATGCTGTAACAGCCCTTCCTCTATACTGGAAACACAACAGGCTGTCGCTTTGTTTAAACGCGACAGCCTGTTGTGTTTCCAGTATCCTCTTTACAGGCGCTCTATAAACCGGCTGATATCCGTAAACACCTCCTCAACAGAGCGGTCGCCTCGGATATCGCAACCCAGCGGGCGGTAGTACTCCGCTACCGGTGTTGTTCGTCGGTGGTATTCCTTGAAACGGGTCTCTATGGCCTCTTCGGTGTCGTCCGGCCGCCCTTCTATCCGGGCCCGTTTCCGCATCCGCTCTTTCAACTCCGGCTCCGGCACCCGGATGTTGATGAACCCGTGCAAAGTGCTTCCGTTTTCCGCAAGCATTTCATCCAATTTTCGGGCCTGCTCCACCGTGCGGGGAAAGCCGTCAAAAAGAAACCCCTCCCTGCCGATCCTTCCGGCAATCTCTTCCCGGAGCAGGCCCACCACCAACTCATCCGGCAGCAACTGCCCGTTGTTGATGATCTGTCCGGCGGCTTTTCCCACATCCGTCCCTCGGGCAATCTCCCGCCGGATCATCTCCCCGGTCGAAAGATGCGTCAATTTGTACTTTTCCGCGATCTTTTTTGCCTGTGTCCCCTTCCCGGCACAGGGAGGACCGAACAATACGAGGTTTAACATGGCCTGATTTTTACAAAACGTTCCCCTGCAAATATAGTATTTATTCAATAATTAAAAAAGATCGAAAAATAGAGCATTTCGGGTGATGGCGAACTAAAACTTCGTGATCGGGTCGTATATTGTCTCCAAATTAAAGTTGACATGAGAGAATACACCGGGAAACCGGAAAACCAATCCCGAACCCCGGATAGAAATCCCAGGGCATCCAGACAGGCTCCTGTTTCCGATATCTTGCAGCGATATAGCGGGACAATCGGGAAACAACCGATACAACGCATTCCCGGAAACCATCAGAACAGAACGGTTCAACGCTCTCCATTTTCCCCATACGACGCGAAACAATTGGAAACATACCTGGAAACCGCCCGCGCCGCAGAAGAGGAGTACAGAAACAGCATGGAAGAGATAAAAAAGATTGAAGGTGCCGTACTCTGCTCCGGTGCCGATCTGGAAAAACTGCATGTAGAGATGGAGGCAACCGTTTCTCATTACGACCTCTATTTTTCAGCATTAAACGAGAAAAAAACGGCGGCTCACCTCTCCACAAAAGCTTTTACTGATTTTAAACGCTACCTGAATCAACACACACACACCGGAGGCAGGAACAAGTTAATGAACCTAAAACACTTCGCCAAGGGATTACACAAAGAAGACAAAGAAAAAGTAGCGATCCCTCCGGTCATGCGTCTGGAAGATTACCGTATCCTGTTGAACAAACTGTACAGTCAAACGGATTTCCAATGCCGAAAAAGGTACTGTTTATCCGGTATTTTGGAGCTCAAATCCAACCTGGAAGCTCTTATGGGCGAAACGAAAGTATCCGAAAAATACAATTGGAAATCTATACACGAGCTTCACCACCGCATCACAGAAAGCCTGAGAACGTATCCGAACTGGAAATCCGCCGTAAAAGAACAATTTATGGAAGTTCGAACAGCCGACGGGAAGAAAAAACTACCAGCCAAGCTTTTACAAGAGGTCGGTTTACTAAACGTAGCCTCCAGAAGCGATAGCAGTGAAGGGTATTATATGCGCAGCCAGAGTGTCCATAAAATGCATATAGGTACACAAAATCCTTTTGCCGAACGGATGGCCCCCTTTTTAGCCCCGGAAGCCCACATCTACAACGTTGGCGGAGCAGAAACAAAGGTTGGAGAAACTCTGGTACTGAGCGAAGGAAGAACGGGCAGAAGGAAAGTTAATTCTAAAAAAATCAACGGTTTACGGGATGATATTTTGGAACATAAAAACAGCTACGTTCGCTATATCGTGGAACAGGCCGGAACGTACACACATCTGAGAATACCACCGAAACAAGTAGATGCCAAATATCCGTGTGTGATGATCCTCTTTTCGGATGATTTAATGACGAAAGTAAACGAATCTCAAGAAAATATACCCGAATTTCTGACTCACCTGCTGGCCGGACATATCAATGCGGCCTTAGCCCGGGCAGGATTGAGGCCTTTGGTTGACCGCAGACAGAGCTTCGGATTCATGACCCCTACCATTACCGACGTACACAGCGGTGTCAGGTTATCGCTTGGTGTTATACCTTCCGAAGCGTGGTGTGATGCTGTTATTCAGGGCATCAGATCTGCCGACGCCAATATCGGTTCTTTTACGGGTTACAAGAGCGTTTCGGGATTGCTCGACCAAAGCGTGGAAGAGGTGGATCAGACAAAAGCAGATCCTGCCGAAATACAACAGGAGAATGTCGTGACCATGAATAAATTCAATCGGGGATCCGTCTTAGGGGCCGGGCACAAACTGATCACCAAAACACTTCTGTCCGAGGAGGCCAAAAACTCCATTTCCCCAATTGAGCTTAATACCATTTTCGGAACAAGAGAGGGAACTGAAATTGTTCAGGAAATCCAAACAACAGAAAAACCGGGTTTCAAAGAACAGGCTGTCGATGAAAATTCCAGAGCATTATACAATCGTTTAAAATCTTTTTACGAGCAATTTATACGAATATCGGGCGGTCAGGAACAACCAAAAGAGGTGGATTGGACAAAAGCAGACCCTGCCGAAATACTACAGGAATTACTCGACCAAAGCGTGGAAGCGGTGTACAACAATAGTGAAAATGTGGTCGGTCTGGATGAATCCAGTGACGACGAAGAAGCAGCAGAACCCAACCGGGTACCTTCGGGAATGAGCGCTTTGGCCCTCCCGATCGCTTCTTACTCTTCCATACACGAAGACAGAACCGTTATTTACGAAACCGCTCCATACAGTTACTTTGAAATAGACACTTCCTGGAAAAACACTTTTGATATAGATCAAATAGAACGGCCGGGAGCCAGGTATCCGCTTGCCAAAAAGGCTTTTGCAAATATGTCAACAGCGTGTTTTGACCAACGCGCAGCACAATACATACAAGAACAGACAGATCCGCTTTACCAGGAAATGAGGGAAATAAAGTCGCAGGGGGAAAATAAAGAAGAGGAGTACCGGGAAGAATTCCGGGATTTTTGTAAAGGAGAAACAGACAAACAGAAGCAAGCCGCAGAAGCCAGTGAAACAGAAAGGAAAATTGAAGAAGCAAATGCCCGAACAAAGCAGGAATGGACGGACAAGCAGCAGGAAGTTGAAGAGTTGGAAAAAACCCTAACGGATTCTGTCACCGCAGCGCGAAAAAAACTGGAGGAGAACTTCAAAACCATATTGAGCCTTATGAACGAATACATGGAATACAAAGAAGCAACTCTCCGGCACCCGGATGAACAAACCACCAAAAATCTACAAACAGCTGTCAAAAACATAGAAGACTTATTTAGTGCGTTAGATAAAAACAACCCAGAACCCGGACCGGAAAGGTTTGTATACGAGGCCACCAGGGATGCATTCCAGAAATACGGATTTGCAGAGATGGACAAGGCTGCACAGGTTAAAGTCGCATCCGATGCCGAGGTAGCTTTTGTCGATGTCAATCCCTGCATGACCGGTGAAGCGCAATTCGATTCGGGGGAAAACCTGTACGGTCAAACCCTGAAAAAATACGATAAACTGAGAATGATCGTTGTCGACGTGACATCAGCCACACAAAAGCAGATAAAGGATCTCATCAGTCGTTTCCAGGATCAAACGGAGGACAGAGCAGGGAAAGAGATCGTGCCTTTTTTGTGCCTGGCCAAGAGTGGTACAAAACACGATCAAATGGGCTTGGATATCAGTACAATGGGAAGCTGTCACTACGTAATGCACAACAGTTTCAGTCAAAGCAAGGACATGCAGACGGAATTCAGGAATCTCAAGAAAGCCTCTCGTTCATTGGCCAAGGGTACAGAACCTCCTTTGGTGAAAACATTAAGGCGAAACCTGAGAAGCGCGGCAAAAATAAGCGAAGCGGCAAAATGAATGAAATGTGCACTACTCATACACCGCCATCCGGGGTTTTCTGACCTCGTAATCATAGAAACCTTCCTGCCATTTTCCGGACATGGAAGCCGAAAAGTGCCGCATATCCGACGGAACGACGGGATAGAACGAGAGCCGGAGCGTGATATTCTTGAATACCAGGTTGTCGTTCCGCAGATTCACTCCGGCGCTGATCCCCCAATACATCTTGCTTTTCAGAAGCGATCTCTTTTCCGGAGCAATGATACCCGCATCCAGGGCGGCATTGACGGACATCCGGAAACCTTTGTAGATATAGGGTAGAAAAAAGGTAGACATCAGCGAAGCGGAGATCTTTTGATTTCCGACCAAAGTATCCGAATCGAACCCCCAGATATCATGCCCCCGCATCAGCAGGTAATCGGCCTCGTAACGACGGATGCCGGTGATGTAGTGCGCCCTTCCGTATGTCCGGAACCGCCAGTTCCCAAGAACACGTAACTTGCTGAAATGCGCCACTCCCACCTTGAAAAGCCCCCGTTCCACGCCATCCTTGTTCAGGTATCCGCCCAAAGCAGCTTCAAACGAATAAAACCGCTGCCGGTAGGGATTAAAATAGGAGTAGCGGGCCTCGTACGCCAAATACCCTTCATTCAGGAAGTCGTTGTTCTCAAAGCCGGTGGTCACCACCGAATAGAAACCGGTCGGAATATCCTCCGTCTTGCCAAAATCAAAGATCAGATTAGCCTTGTAATACTTCAGTTTCCGGTACGTAAAAGCAGCAAAAAAATTCCGGCGGTTGTAATAGAATTGATTGCTATCCGCCTCGATCGCAGGACGATCACTGAAGATGACATTCAAAAAACGAGCAGTCAGGTAAAAATTCCGGTTGTACCTGTAACGGGGCTTCAGCAAAAACGACCGTCCGCCCCACACATCTATTCCGGTGTAGTTAAAAGGGATTTGGTTGTTAACCATATTGACATCCACCAATACATCGGAACGGTACACCCTGCTCACCTGCACCCCGCCGGCCCATTTGGTCCAGGAGGTCCGAAAATCCCGGTTCAAATCGAACCACATCTGTTTGGCAAGATAATCGTTCTGGTAAAAAGCAGTCAGGTCCACATAACTTCCCCACAAACTTTTAATCTGGTACCGGGCCTGGTCCCCCCACCGCAACTCCCCGGGCTGGTTCCCTTTGTAGTTGATCTGGTATTCGGCGTAATGGCCCAAACGCAAAAAATTATGCGTTCCCAGCAGGACGCGGGCGCTGTTGAGGAAATTGGAGGAGACCTCCATATCCCAGGAGAAATTATCCTTGCACACCACCACCAGATTCACGATTCCCGGATCTTCCGGATCGATTTCGGCAAGAATCGTCGCATCGTCCACAAATCTCAATCCCCGGAGTAACACCTCGTTCTGAACCACTTCGAAAGGCTGCAATTCCCGACCGGTTTTCAGCGTCAATTGCTTGCGGATCGTCCGCTCCGTCGTTTTCCAATGAATCGCATTGGCCATGGTCTTGATCCAACCAAGGTCCATCTCTTCGTACAGGGTATCGTAGACACTGTAACCGTACGGAGGCAATATGTTCAGAGAGATGCGGCCGATGCGTTTCCCGGCGTACGGCTGATAGCGGAGTTCGCTGTTTTCCGTCCGCATCACATTCACCCGGTTGCTTTTCGGATTGACAAAGATCAATTTGTACAACTCTTTGGTAAGGGAAGAACGGCCGGCCACCTCCTTGATCCGGGTATATTCGTACCGCAACGTATCGCGAATAGTACTGTCGGGACGATAAATGGAGGGACGGGGTATGATCTTCTCCCGCCTTTCATCGACAGAATCCCTGTCATTTTGGGCATGCAAAGAGAGGCACCCTGCCAGCAGAAGGATGACAATTCCCGCCTTGCCTGTGTACTTCCCCATACGCTTCGGCCCCTCAGATCCTGTTTACATTTCTCATTCACAGACAAAAATACGGAATTTATCCGTCATCCAAATCCGCTCCTCCCCCTTTTCATCGTAAATAAAACAAACTTCCAGTTCCGGAGTCCCCTCTGCAATCTTCCGGCTCTTTTCCAATCCCAACACCATGAAAGCCGTAGCGTATGCATCCGCCAGCATACAACTCTGCGTATATACCGTAGCGCTCAACAGCTCCTGCTGTACAGGGTATCCGCTCCGCGGATCAATGGTATGCCCGTATTTCTTCCCTTCGTGCAGGTAAAAATTCCGGTAATTCCCGGAAGTAGCCAAACTCCCCGCCGCCAACGAAACCACCACCCGAACCTGCCGCCCCTCCTCCGGATGCTCCACCGGGCTGTCAATACCGACCCGCCAGGCCGTTCCCCGGGGATTCCGGCCTTTCACCCGCACCTCTCCCCCAATGTCCACCAGGTAATTCTCCACCCCATTCTGCTCCAAGAATTCCGCCGCCAGATCCACCCCCAATCCCTTCGCAATCGAACTGGCGTCTATCTCCAGGCCCTCCGGCCGGATCAACCGCTCTCCCTCCAAACACACCTTCTCCAACCCCACAAAAGCAAGCAGGGAATCCACCTGCTTCTCCGAAGGCAACATCCGCTGCTTATACCCAAACCCCCAGGCATTGACCAAGGGGGCCACCGTAATGTCAAAAGCGCCGTCCGTTGCCCGGTGTACCATACAGGCCGTCCGGAACATTCTTGCAAAAAGTGTATCCACCCGGTCAGTCGTTCCCCGGTTCAGTCCGGAGACAACAGAAGCCGTATCAAACATCGACAGAGAGGCGTTTACCCGCTCCATCTCCTCCAGGATCTTTCCGGACAGATCCGCCCCGGCCCGGTAGTGGACCCGGTAATAGGTCCCATATATTTTTCCCTCCGTCATCCGGTACTCCGGGCGAACACAACCCGCCAATAACCAGATAAACAGCACGATCCGCCAAGTATACTTTCCCATAACATGCATGCCAACACCCCTCTCTTTTTGCATTATCCCCGCAAAGTTAGGAATAAATTCATTCGAAATATTGTACCTTTGCATTCTAACACAAACCCGTATGGCCAAAATCCTGATCATTGACGACGAGCGGAGCATCCGCAACTCGCTAAAAGAGATCCTCACCTTTGAAAAACACGAAGTGATCCTGGCCGAAAACGGCCTGGATGGCTTGGTCGCCGTAAAATCCGAAAAACCGGACATCGTTTTCTGCGACATCAAAATGCCCAAACTGGAAGGCATCGAAGTATTGGAACGGATCAAAGAATTCTCACCCGATACCCCTGTAGTGATGATCTCCGGGCACGGGACCATCGACACAGCCATCGAGGCCACCAAAAAAGGGGCCTACGACTTTATCGAAAAACCGCTCGACCTCAACCGCATCCTGATCACCATCAAAAACGCCACAGACAAAACCTGCCTGATCGAAGAAACCAAGACACTAAAAAACAAAGTCAGCCGGAAATACGAAATGATCGGGCACTCCCCCGCTTTGGAAAAGGTCCGGTCGATGATCGAAAAAGTAGCCGTTTCGGACGCACGGGTATTGGTAACCGGCCCGAACGGGTCCGGCAAAGAATTAGTAGCCAGGCAACTGCACGAACAAAGCCCGCGCCGGGAAAACGCCTTTGTGGAAGTCAACTGCGCGGCTATCCCTTCCGAACTGATCGAAAGCGAACTGTTCGGGCACGAAAAAGGCTCCTTTACCTCCGCTGTCCGGCAGAAAAAAGGAAAGTTCGAACTGGCCCACGGCGGCACCATTTTCTTAGACGAGATCGGAGACATGAGCCTGAGCGCCCAAGCCAAAGTTTTGCGGGTTTTGCAGGAACACAAACTGACCCGCATCGGTGCCGACACCGACATTCAGGTAGACGTGCGGGTAATCGCCGCTACCAACAAAAACCTGAAAGAGGAAATTGTCCGGGGAAACTTCCGGGAAGACCTCTACCACCGCCTGAGCGTGATCCTCATCAACGTTCCGCCGTTGAAAGAGCGCCGGGAAGACATTGGCGAACTAACCCGTTATTTCATCGAAAGCATCTGCAACGAGATGCGCATCGCCCCCAAATTCATCGAAGAAGAGGCCATCCAAAAATTGGAATCGGGCGAATGGTCGGGCAACATCCGGGAACTCCGCAATGTAGTGGAGCGGCTCATCATTCTGGGCGGGCCGGCCATCACTCTCCGGGACGTTGAACTCTACCTCTGACACCCTGCCGCCTGTGGACAAACTGCACATCATCCTGCTGGGCCGCCGGAATACCGGAAAAAGTTCCCTGATGAACGCCCTGACCGGCCAGCAAACAGCCATTGTATCGGCTACAGCCGGTACGACTACCGACCCCGTAAAACGGAGCTACGAAATTCCGGGGGTAGCTTCGGCGGTGTTTACGGATACCGCCGGCATAGACGATACAGGAGCGTTGGGCGCCAAACGGGTACGGAAAACCGGAGAGATGATCCCGCAAGCCGACCTGGCGCTGCTGGTCATCAGCGGGAACCGGTTCGGCCGGGAGGAAGAGACATTGATCGAAACATTCCGGATGTACGACCTGCCCTTTCTGATCATACACAACAAATCAGACGAAGAACCGCTCCGCCCGGCATTGAAAAACGAGTTGGAAAACCGGTACCGGGCCCCGGTGTTGGACTTTTCCGCACACCACTCCCCTGCGGCGCTCCTCTTGGAACAGGTAGCGAAACTCCGGCCGCCGGCCGCCGCTCCCTCCTTGTTGGAAGGGATTGTCAGCGCCGGTTCACTCGTGCTGTTGGTGGCCCCGATCGATTCGGAAGCGCCTGTCGGCCGGTTGATCTTGCCGCAAGTACAAATGCTGCGGAACATCTTGGACCTGCACGCCACCGGCATCGTGCTGCAACCGGAAGAGGTAAGCGGTTTTCTGAAAAAGACGGGTGTCACGCCGGACCTGGTCATCACCGACAGCCAGGCCTTTCATACAGTCTCGACGCTGATCCCCCCGCACATCCCGCTGACCGGTTTCAGCATTTTGCTGGCCCGCAGCAAAGGGTATTTTGAAGAGTACATCCGGGGGACCGCCTCCATCGACAAACTGCGGGACGGCGACCGGGTCCTCCTGCTGGAATCCTGTTCGCACCACAGCAGTTGCAACGACATCGGCAGATGCAAAATCCCGGCTTTGCTTCAAAAATACACCGGGAAAAACCTGGAATTTGAGTTCATCGCCGGGCTTGACCCAATCGAAAAACCGGTCCGGGAGTACCAATTCGTAATTCAATGCGGCGGTTGCATGGTAACCGCCCGGCAACTAAAAAATCGCCTGTCCCCTTTTGTAAAGGCGGGGGTTCCCGTCAGCAACTACGGAATGGTTATTGCGTATACAAACGGCATTTTTAAAAGAAGTATCGAACTCTTTCGGCCGTAATGCCACTCTATTCGATCTGCCTGAACCCCTTTCCGATGATCTCCTTAGCGTCCAGGATCACGGTAAACGCATTGGGGTCTATTTTGGCGATGGTCCGTTGAAGCGTCACGGTTTCCCGCCGGTTTACAATGGTCATGATCATCTCCTTTTCCGTCCGGTTGAACATACCGTTGACCGGTACAATGGAACCGCCCCTTTTCAGTTCCGTCAGGATATAAGCGCGCAACTCCTCTGTCTTATCGGAGACAATAAAAAAAGTTTTATCGCTGGAATAGCCCTGTATCACAATGTCAATCACTTTCCCCATCAGGAAAATAGTCAGCCAGGAATAAAACGGCACTTTCCAATCCTGAAACACAACCAGCCCCAGCAACACAATGAGCGAATCCACCGTCATCTGCAACATGCCGATCGGTTTTTTGGTAATTTTGTGCAAAATGGAAGAGAGTACATCCGTACCGCCGCTGGAGGAACGCGTTTTCAGCACCAAACCGGCGCCGATGCCGATACACACCCCGCCGAAAATACTGGCCAGCAAGATTTCGTCGTGCAACTGGAATGGGTCGTAAGGATGCGGGTGCCCGCTGATCTTCAAAAGGTAAGGCACTCCATCCGCAAAGAGCGCCACCAGGATAAAACAGACAAAAGTCTTGATCCCGAACTGTTTCCCCAGCATCCGCAAGCCCCACAGCCACAACGGCAGATTAAAGCAAAGCGCCGCCATACCGATCGGAAAACCAAGCTGGTAATGCAGAATGGTCGAAATCCCGTAAATGCCGCCCGGAACAATCTTATAGGGGGTCATAAAAAACGTATACCCCACCGCCAGAACAAACGCCCCGATCACCAACAAAGCATAATCCTGAAACCACTGGGCCGAGAAAATCTTTTCCCGATATACCGACAATCTTTTTGCATTCATACAACACCGACTAAAACCCCGGAAACCTTCCGAAATTCCGCGCAAATATAGTGCAAGTCAAGAGAAAACACAAATTTCCAGTTTACCAAACCGCAGCCTGTATCATCAAAAGGGAAACAATTACAAATGCAGAGTTGCAGGATTGCGACGGCAATCAAAAAGGGCTACGATATAAATCTTATCGTCTTTAATAAAGTAAATAATCTTGTGTATTTTTTGCACGACGAACGAACGAAATCCTTCTGGAAACTCTTCCAACCACAATTCGACCGGAGCTATTTCAGGAAAATTGGCAAGTTTATGTACTGCAGAATGTATCGTACGCACAATTTTGACAGCAGCAGGGATGCTTTTTGCACTGTAATAGTCCCATATTGCTGCCAATTCCCTTTGAGCACGAGCAGACCACACTACAACCATTGTTCATACGGTTTGAAGGCTTCTTCGTCAGTACCTACCCGTCCGGCTTTAATATCTTCCATACCCTCACGCACAGCGGCAATGCGTTCTTCGTGCGTGTATGCCAAACCGGGTATGTGTTCGGAGGGATTTTCAAGCGATTTCCGAATAAGCGAGGAAATTTGTGCAAGGATCTTCTCATCGCTAATGCCAATCAGCATCTCGATAATTTCCAATTTTTTTGTGTTGAGTTGCAGGGCTGTCATGGTGTACTTTTTGACAAAAATAGTGCAAATCAAGAGAAAACACAAGCTTGCTTGTAGTTTTCCGGGACGCCCCATGGCTTTCACTGGAATCCGACACTCCTCAGTCGAATTCTATGTTTCAATCCTCAAAAAAACTGTTAAAATTTATCTTATGCCGTAACTTCCTTCCTTCGTCAAACAGAACGGATTCCGGGCGTTCAGCCACAGCAAGAAAACAATTCGGCATTTCCGGCAATCTTTTGAAAACAAGTTTTCAACGATTGCATTCGGTTTTCGCTATCTTTGGATAAGTCAGGGGGCAAATTACTGACTGTCTTTGAGATATAAGACCTTCGCATGAAAACGGGCAACGGATAAGTAAGAGGTAAAGTACTGGAACACACTTCATTTTTCATGCTTTTCAAACAACTCTGTTTGCAAAGATAATATTTCTTTCCTTAGGAATCGCATAATGAGGCAAAAATTTTCACGCTTTGCCAGCACATAAACAAGCCGCATCGGGGACTACACGATGCGGCTTGTTCGAAATGTGGCTTACATTAGACTTCTTTCTCTGCCTTTGTTTTGGGGCTTTTCTGCCTGCCATGAATGTTTTTTTGGATTTTGAAAGCGATAGCTTCTTCCATTTCGAAGATGGCGACATTGGAACGCTCGTTGTATTTTGCTACTATCCTGAATCGCAACGTTTTATCCCAGTCAATCACCGCCCACATATCGTTCATCAGTGTTGTACAGCCGATGAACAATGAGCCGTAATTCTCGAATGTCCGCCCAATCACGGGATAGCCATCGGGATCGTCGATGGTGGTAGCTTCGATAGCCAGAGAGCGTTTGGCCGGATTCCACAAGAACCGTATACCGCTCGGTTTTCCAATGAGCCGGAGGGCGGCGTTCGATACGAAAATATGCCCTTTCCGCCAGACCATGTCGATGTAGGGGCAGTCATTGCCGTAAGTCAATTCGGCATCGGGAATGTTTTTATATTGTTCCATCCTGTATGATCTCCTTCTCGGTTTCTAATGGTTGCGGCTG
>QMCD01000054.1_pt1 | contig 85758 bp, 66 predicted proteins | sample 1821841 | NCBI WGS metagenome assembly QMCD01 (sample SAMN01991225, study PRJNA193472) | Termite gut metagenome, whole genome shotgun sequencing project. | isolation source: worker | host: Macrotermes natalensis
CTTCTCCACCTTCTCCCGTTCGCTCCGCACCACAATCGTATACTGGTGGATCCCGCCGACGGAAGACTCCGAAGCCGTAATGCTTTCAATATTAATGTCCCGGTAAATAAACACAGTAGTAACCTGGTTCAACAGCCCTTTGCTGTTCTCCGAAAAGATCGTGATAATATACTCTTGCTCCATGTCAATAACGTAAATAACTTTTTTTCCAATCCGCCTATGCCCACCTGATCTCCGAAACGGCGGCCCCTGCGGGCACCATCGGGAACACATTGCCCTCCTGTTCCACCTTCACCTCCAGCAAAAAAGCCGTTTTGCTCTCCGCCAGTTGCTTCACCGCCTCCTCCAACTCCTCCCGTTGCTCCACACGGCGGTAGGGGATACCATTGGCCTGGGCCAGCAGCCCGAAGTCCGGATTTTGCATCTCCGTAAAAGAGTACCTCCGGTCAAAAAACAGCTCCTGCCACTGCCGCACCATCCCCAGAAAACCGTTGTTCAGGACAACCATCTTCACCGCCGCCCCGGTCTGCATAATAGTGCACAACTCCTGAATATTCATCTGGAAACCGCCGTCCCCGGCAAAGAGGCACACCTCCCGCTCGGGCGCGCCGATCTTCGCCCCGATAGCGGCAGGCAGGCCGAACCCCATCGTTCCCAACCCGCCGGATGTAATCAAGCTCCGGCTCTTCCTAAAGCGGGAGTAGCGGGCGGCGATCATCTGCTGCTGCCCGACGTCGGTGACAATAACAGCCTCCGCATCAAACGCCAGGGCGGCCCGGTACACCACTTCGCCCATACGGATAGCGGAGGTAGAGGGAAACAATTCGGACTCGATGACTTTCCGGTACTCCGTGTCATAACAGGCGCGGAACTCCTCTATCCACGCCTCGTGCTCCCTGCGGCCGATCAACTCCGTCAAAAGCGGCAAGGTCTCCCGGACATCCCCGATAACCGGGACATCCGCCCGGACAATCTTATTGACCTCGGAGGGATCAATCTCCAAATGGATGATCTTGGCATTCGCCCCGAACTGCTTGGGATTCCCGGTGACCCGGTCGTCAAACCGCATCCCGGCGGCAATCAACAGGTCACACTCCCGGTTTTTAATGTTCGGGGCGTAATTTCCGTGCATCCCCAGCATCCCGACATAGTGCGGGTGGTCGGTGGGCAGGGCGGAGAGCCCCAACAGCGTGCACGCCGCCGGAATACCGCTCTTCTCCATAAAAGCGGCCAACTCCTCCTCGGCCCCGCCCGTCAGGATCCCTTGCCCTACCAGCAGCAACGGCCTGCGGGCTTGGTCGATCAGCCGGGCGGCCTCGGCCAATTGGTCACGGTCGGGCTTGGGGCAGGGAGTATAACTCCGGATCTGCGTCACCTTTTCATAGCGGAAAGGGGCTCTCTCCTGCTGCGCATCCTTAGTGATGTCCACCACCACCGGCCCCGGCCTGCCGCTCCGGGCAATGTAAAAAGCCCGGGCAATAGCCGCCGGAATATCGGCCGCCCGCTTCACCTGGCAGTTCCATTTGGTCACCGCCTGCGTGATCCCGATAAAATTAGTCTCCTGAAAAGCATCTGTTCCGAGCAGGGCGGAGCCGACCTGTCCGCTGACCACCACCAGCGGCGTAGAATCCAACAGGGCGTCCGCCAAACCGGTCACGGTATTGGTGGAACCCGGACCGGAGGTGACCAGGCACACGCCCGTCTTGCCGCTGACACGGGCATACCCTTCGGCTGCATGCACAGCGCCCTGTTCGTGTCGGACCAGAATGTGGTTGAGTTGCTCCCGGTATCCGTACAAAGCGTCATATACCGGCATAATCGTGCCTCCGGGGTAACCGAAAACGGTCTCAGTCCCCTCCGCCAACAGAGAGCGGATAACGGCTTCGGAGCCGCTGATAACAGGTGTATTCTCCATGATCTATACTGTTTTATCCCATTCACGTACCGCCCCCTTATCCGCAGAGCTGACAAACCGGGCGTACATCTGCAACGCTTTGGAAACGGCGCGTTCCCGTTTCGCCGGGCGAAAGGCCTCCACCGCCTCCATCCGCCTCTGCAACTCCTCGCCGGAAACATCCACCCGGATGCTCCGTTCCGGGATATCTATCTCGATCGGATCCCCGTCCCGGACAACCGCAAGAACACCTCCGGCGGCAGCTTCCGGGGAGATGTGCCCGACCGAGAGGCCGGAGGAACCTCCGGAGAAACGGCCGTCGGTGATGAGGGCGCAGGCCTTGTCCAACTGTTTGGACTTGAGGTAGGAGGTAGGGTAGAGCATCTCCTGCATACCGGGGCCGCCCCGGGGGCCTTCGTAGCGGATTACCACCACATCGCCGGGCTGTACCCTGCCTGTCAGGATCCCCTCCACCGCCTCCTCCTGCGATTCAAAAACCCGGGCGCTCCCCCGGAACCGGAGCAGCGACGGGTCCACGCCCGCCGTTTTAACAATGCATCCGTCCGGTGCCAAATTCCCTTTCAGCACGGCCAATCCGCCGTCCTGAAAATACGCGTGTGCCGCCTCCCGGATGCACCCGTTTTTCCGGTCACACTCCATCTTTTCGTAATAATTCCCCTGGCTGCCCAACTCGGTACTGAACACCTCTCCGGGCGCACTCAGGTAATACTTGCGGGCCTTTTCGGTAAACTCCGGGCTGTTCCGGCCGTACCGCCTCAGGCAGGCGGCCAAAGATGCGTGCCCCACCCGCTTGACAGAGGAATCCAGCAACCCCGCCCGCTCCAATTCATCCAAAATACCCATCACCCCGCCCGCCCGGTTCACATCCTGTATGTGGTAAGCGCCGTTGGGAGCTACTTTACACAGAACGGGCGCTCTTCGCGACAGGCGGTCGATATCCGCCATCGTCACGTCGACGCCGGCCTCCCGGGCAACGGCCAGCAGGTGCAACACCGTGTTGGTAGAACCTCCCATCGCCATGTCCAGCAACAAGGCGTTTTCAAAAGCGGCTTTCGTGGCGATGGAGCGCGGCAGCACCGACTCATCCCCCTCAAAATAATACGCCCCGGCCATCTGCACGATCAGGGAAGCGGCCTTCTCAAACAACCGTTTCCGGTTCTTGTGGGTGGCGGGGATCGTGCCGTTCCCGGCCAACGCCAATCCCAACGCTTCATTCAGGCAGTTCATGGAGTTTGCCGTAAACATACCGGAGCAGCAACCGCACCCGGGGCAGGCAACCCTCTCCACCTCCCGCAGCGTCTCCTCACCGACCGTTTCGTCGGCCCCCATCACCATAACATCCACAAGGTCGATGTGCTCCCCCTTGTACACACCCGCCTCCATGGGGCCACCGGAAACAAAGATCGTGGGAATATTCAGCCGCATGGCCGCCATCAGCATACCGGGAGTAACCTTGTCGCAATTGCTGATGCACACCAAAGCATCCACCCGGTGGGCGTTGGCCATGTACTCAATACTGTCCGCAATGATCTCCCGCGAGGGCAGGGAGTACAACATACCCTCGTGCCCCATAGCGATGCCGTCATCAATGGCGATCGTATTGAATTCGGCGGCAAAACAGCCCCGCTTCTCGATCACCTGTTTCACATACTGCCCAATCGCGTGCAGGTGGACATGCCCCGGCACCAATTGGGTAAACGAATTGGCAATACCGATCACCGGCATACCGAACTGCTCTTCCTTCATTCCGTTGGCCCTCCAAAGGCTTCTGGCCCCGGCCATCCGCCGGCCCTCCATAGTCACGGAGCTTCGTAATCTGTTTCTCATTTTGCGGCTTGTTGTGCAGTGCTATCGTCCAAATAAAAAAGGCCTTTCCCGTTTGGAGAAAGGCCCGTATCGTAATCTATGTAATGTATTGCTATACCTCTGATCCATACCCCTTTCTCCCGCAGTTTCTAATGACTGCCGGAATCAGAATACAGATAACATTCAAAGATAAATTTCTCATGGCTGTTTACTTGAGCCGCAAATATACAAACAAAACATCCGGATTTCCAAACGAAAACCTAAAAATCCGGAGCAAACGCCCGATTTTCTTTACATTGAAAACAAATACAGCGGAGCATTTTGCCCCGCTGTACCCCCGTTTTACCTATCCGCCTCCTCTTCCCGTCGCTTCCTCCCCTTTTTCAAAAGGCTCATACCAACGGTAAAAATCAGACAAACAATCTCCAACAGAGTCGATTTCCATTTACACATGTTTCCTCCCTTCCTTTTACAACTCAACAACAATCACATTCGACACCGCCTCCCGCCGAGCGGAAGCATACCCGCTCAGCTTGTTAATAGCGTAGATCTGCACCTGGATCTGCTCACCGTCAACCGGATCCCCGAACACCGCCTTATACGCCTCCGTAACATCCGCCATGGCTTGCCCGCCGGCAACAGTCGCAATCTGGCGCAACCCGTTCGTATTGTCGCTCAGCCCGGACTTCAGGGGAGCGGCGCGTACCACCAGGGTATCTCCGGCGTGCACGCTCTCCGCCAGCTCCACCACAATGCCGGAACTCGTTACCTCGAACAGCTCAATAAACGGAGGGGGTTGGGGCAAACTCCGGGCAGGTTCCGTCAACTCATTGGGTGCATCGATCAACTCAAGGTTCATGTTACACTTCACGTAGAGATTAAACCCGCTGACCTTGCCGAATATCCCGAAATAGGACTTCTCCGCGGCCACCTGGCTCGCCTGGTCGTTCCACTTGCGTCGCTGCTCAAGGGGCAGCTTCGCCCATTTCCGGGTGTAGATAGAAAACTGCTTCCGGATCGCTTTTTGCGCCTCCGTATTTGCATCGTTCGGTCTCACTCTCTTGCGCACCAGCAGGTGTCCGGCAGTGTGCGTTGTCGTAATGCCTCCGGTGCTTCCGGAGAAGTTTTCAAACAATTCATGCGTTTTCGCTTTCATAAGGTAAAGTTTTAAAGTGATTAATTTGTTTCATTCGGATCCGGTGCCGGCTCTGTACGGCCGCTACAAAGCATGGACCTGATTCCGGAAACAAACATACACGCAGTTTCACCCCATTTTCAAAAACCGGCGCCGTTTGCGTTACTTTGCGTCCGTTTGCGTAGTAAAAGCCAATTTCTTTCCGTTCGCTAATGCTCGTTATCCCTATTTTTTTCGAACGTGAAGTGAAAATTGCCGGTTGAAAATTGCATTTTTACCAAAAACTGCTTGCTATGTCATGCAATTTATCTATTTTTATGCCGGATGCATAAAGCATATTTGACATGGATGCCTTGATCAGAACTTTCAAAATGCGGTTGGAGGAGACCCCGACCGGCTATGTACGCTACCTGCACAATGAGATCTCGTGGGGCAGCCGCCTTGTTGCCATCCTCGGCGCGAGAGGTGTCGGCAAATCGACACTGGTATTGCAGCATATCAAACTGCACGAGGATATCAACACCACACTCTACATAGCTGCGGACGATATTTATTTCTCGACGCACACGCTCGTGGAACTGGCCGCAAAGTTCTATCAGGAGGGCGGCAAGGCTCTCTACATCGACGAGATCCACAAATACAGGAACTGGTCGACCGAGATAAAGAACATCTATGACACCTGGTCCGGCCTGCGGATCGGCTATACCGGTTCATCCATACTCGATCTGGAAAAAGGCGGCGCGGATCTGAGCCGCCGCAAATTGGAGTACCGCTTGCCGGGACTTTCGTTCCGCGAGTTTCTGATCATCGGCAAGGGCATCGTCCTGCCCGTTCATTCAATAGAGCAGATCATCGCCGGCCGGATAGAATTCCCATACAAGGAACATCGCCCCATAGCGCTGTTTAAGGAGTACCTCCGTGAGGGGTATTACCCCTATTTTCGGGAGGATGGCTATTATCTGCGCCTCAAGACCGTTATCAATCAGGTTGTCGAAAACGACATTCCTGCATTCGCGGAGATGAATGTATCCACGGCGCAAAAGCTCAAAAAACTGCTTTACATCATTGCCCAGAGCGTACCTTTTAAGCCGAATTATTCAAAGCTGGCGCGAGACCTCGACATCAACCGCAACACAGTGGCCGACCTCATGGTCTATCTCGAAAAGGCAGGGCTTATCAATCTCCTGCGGGACGACACCCACGGCATCGCCTCGCTGGGTAAAGTCGATAAAGTTTATTTGAACAATACTAACCTTGCATACGCCATTTCGGATTCCATTCCCGATGTGGGCAATCTCCGCGAGACGGTATTTCTTTCACTGCTCGCGCAATTGCAGCCCGTCACCTCGTCATCTGTCGGCGGTGACTTCCGGGTCGGAGACTTCATTTTCGAGGTAGGCGGCAAAAACAAAACCGGACGGCAAATCAAGGATATCCCAAACTCCTATGTTGTCAAGGACGATATCGAACACAAGGGCTGGAAAGATCTCCCCTTGTGGGCATTCGGGTTGATCTACTGACGATTTTCACTTCAACTCAAGTTGCATAGTTTTCGGGACAGAACCCGGCTTGTTCGGAACACTAACCAGTAATTGCTACCAAATTTTAGCGCGGTGACGAAGATTTTATCGTTTCTGCTCTTGAGATTTATTATCATGAACGTTTCATAAATAACTCATCTTTAGGCAAATTGATTTTTTTCGACAAAAAATTACAACGTTTGTTGAAGAAAGAACAGGTTCGTTGTATATTAGAGTGAAAGTATCACGGTTCAGATTGTAAGCGCTTGTCTGCACCTTGTATTCTATAAAAACGAAAATTTATGCCCCAAGAGATTATTTACTTGAAAGACAGATAACTATCCGAAGTTTCTGCTCTCGACCGATTCTTTCCCGCAAAGCAGGGACGGGATCATCCACCGAAACGTTTTTGAGTGGCTGTTGGGGAAATAAGGATCATCAAACGAAATCAAGAACAATATCGCTATCTTTATGAGGCTTGGGAAAGTACATTTAAAAATCGCCACATCGTTCTGCTAATCGATCGACCTCCGGCCAAGCCGCCTACCGAAGAAATCCCTGCGTACCGTCTTTGGGAGGAGGGGGAGGGGGCATCTTAAAAATAACAGGTATGGTATATCCGACTCGTACCGTCTTTCCCCGTTGTATACCGGGAGTCCAGCGCGGCATGCTTCGGATAACCCGAAAAGCCTCTGCGTTAAAGACAGGATTCGTAGAACTCTCAATTTCCACATCGCCGATCGTCCCGTCCCTTTCAATAACACATCTGACTACCACTTTGCCGCTGATACCCTTTTCGTGTGCCTGTTGGGGATACCGAAGATTTCGACCGATCCACACACTGGGATTGCCTTTGGAGAACTTAGGCGCTCGTTCATGGACCACCGTTCCGTCCGGGTTTCGGAGAATTCCGTTCTCATCCTCCACAACATCCTTCCCGAACCGGACTTTCTCCTGCTGCTCTTTCTTGCCCTTTTTCCCTTCCTTCTCCTCTTTCCCCTCCTGCTGTTGGAAAACACTATCCCGCTTCCCGGCGCTCGCCGGAACAGCCACCGACAAGCCAAGAAAAAGCAGAACCAGCGGCAAAGCCGCCTTTTTCAGATACTTGCCGAACAGCTCCGCAAAAACCTCCCCCCGGGTCAATTTCCCGTCCTGCACACACACATTCTCCGCCCTGCCCTTGCTACACAACAGATTATCCGGCAACCGGTAAATATCCTGCAAGAACACCAATTTAGCCCCCTCCTGCCGGATATTGATCCGCACCGCAAAACGGTCGCCGCTGGTCAGAGAGTGCAGGTACTCGATCTCAATGCGCCGGATCACCGCATCCAACCCGGCCTGGTGCAGCTTCCCGAAATTGGCGCCGGTCGTCTCCAAAAACTCATGCCGGGCATGCTCCATGTAGTGCTGGTAATTGGCATTATTCACAATCCCCTGAAGATCACACTCATAATCCCGCACCTTCATCTCCAATTCAAAAATATACGTTTGCATGATACCTGTCATTTTCTTGTGTCAAAAATAGCAGATTTTTCCGGACAGTTGCACAAAGGATACAATTAAACCTTACTCGCTACCTTCGTTGGTTTCAATATCAGGAATAAGCAAGCTGATCAACAGGAACGGTATAGCATAAATACAACCGACGACCAGCACATCGCTCAACACAAACTCCGGCCAACGGATCAGGCCGCAGGAGAGATCGGTTATAAATATCGCCCACAAAAGAGTTTGAACGATCAAACACAACGGGCACCAGATATGTGCCCGAAACCGTTGGTACCATACACTCCACAAAGTATAAGGCAACGCACAGATATTGATCAGCGCCAGATAATGAACAAGGGCCGGAAACAAGACGAGCAGCAGCATATTCGAGGTAAAATACCCCAAACCCACCTCACTCCAACTGATAACCCCGGCAAATTTTGACGCCGGCGATCCCAGAATATCATTACAACTGGACCGTTTCTTAAATATAGAACAGATCTTATCCGCATGGCTGTGCTGTATCTTCAACTGTTTAAGAATAAGCAAATACCCGATATAAATCCCGAAACCGTTCGCCACAATAAGTATATTGACACCAGTATTTAAGAAAAGCCCGTGCGACGTGTAACCCACAACAATCACAACCACCACCGCCACCAGCAAAATGATCCTCTCGATCCGTCTGAACAACTCTTTTCTCCTGCTTAGAACATAGTTCGGATCTTCCGTTCTCTCCGTCGGTGGCACAATGTCATTTCCTGTCTTCATGATTTCTGTTGTTTATAGAGATTCTACCGCAAAGTCGTTCAATTAGTTACAAAGACACGAAAACAACCCCTAATTATACAAAATAACGATGCCGTGTCCCGGGATATCTACGAGCAGGGAAGAACGGTCGAAACTAAAACGGCTGCCGGACAGAGCGGAAAAAACACCCCTCTCCGGGTACTCCGGAAGTAGTGTCTGTACGGTCAGGTCTCCCGCTTGCCCGTTGAAAGCCACAACCACCTCGCGGTTAGCCGTACGCCGGTAACCGATCAGCACCCTGTCATCTGCCCGCAACAGCAAAAAAAACCCATACAAAAGCGCCGGAGGAGGAGTCCCCCGGAAGTCAGCCGGCAACTCTGCCGCATTCACCTTTTGAGCCGACCCTACTCGCAACAGTCGTCCGTCTCCGGAAATCACCACTTCCGTATCGGGCGCAACTCTGCCAAACCCCGGAACCGAGTCCGGTAACACCAGCGTCACCGAATCCCACAAAAGCACCAAAGGAACACTTCCCGGCACATCCCGCTGTTTCAAAACACCGGGCGCTTCCCGCAAGCAGGCGGAAAGCAGTAAAAGCCACAGAAATACCGGTGCAAAACGACTCATCATTCTCATTTTATTATGTGTAAATGTACGATATTTTTCAAGGAACTTACCGGATTTTTGGCAAAAAGCATAACTTTGTCGCTCAATTCAATCAAATAACTGCTTATAAACATGGGAAGAGCGTTCGAATACCGCAAAGCGCGCAAATTGAAAAGATGGGGCAACATGGCCCGGACCTTTACCAGAATAGGAAAAGAGATCGACATCGCCGTCAAAGCCGGCGGTCCCGATCCCGACAACAACACTCGCCTCCGCATCCTGGTCCAGAACGCCAAGGCCGCGAATATGCCCAAGGAAAATGTGGAACGGGCCATCAAGCGGGCCACCTCCAAAGACACCTCCGACTACAAAGAGATCGTATACGAAGGATACGCACCCCACGGCATCGCCATTGTAGTCGAAACGGCCACAGACAACAACACCCGCACAGTAGCCAATGTGCGCCATGCCTTCTCCAAATACGGCGGTTCCTTGGGCACCTCCGGCTCCCTGGATTTCCTGTTCGACCGGAAATGCATCTTCAAGATCAACAAACCGGAAGGATTCGACCTCGACGAATTCGAATTGGAGATGATCGATTACGGTGCCGACGAAATCTTCGAAGACGAAGGCCTCATCCACATCTACGGCGCCTTCGAAGCATTCGGGGCGATCCAGAAACACCTGGAAGAACAGCACATCGAGATCGTCAGCGGAGAATTCGAACGCATCCCCACCGACACCAAAGAACTCACCCCCGAACAACGGGCCGACGTAGACAAAGTATTGGAAAAGCTGGAAGAAGACGAAGACGTCACCAACGTCTACCACAACATCAAAGAGGAATAATCTACCCGTAAATCGCAACATGCAAAAAGCACCCTATTTGTGTGAAATAGGGTGCTTTTTCAATACATTCCTGTGACCCCGCTGGGGTCATTCGTGATCCAGCTGGAATCTTTTGTGATTCGTCTGGAATCCTCGACCCTCACCGGGTAATGTATCAGATATCTCCGCAGAATGCGGGTTTGCGGCTCCGGGGCGGGGTAGCCATCCCCTCGTTCAGCTGCCGTTGCCTCTTTATTTCGCGCTGTAAATTGCCGTAGGTTACGAATAGGTTACGCAGCTTTGCCGCAATTCCCAACTATGCCGCAATTTTTGGTTACGCGAAACTTCAAAGACCTTTTATTCAGGCTATTGCGCTTGAGTAATTGCAACAACCTGCGGCAAAGATAAGGATATTATTCCGTCTGCCAAATCTTCATCATCTTGAAATTGCCTCGCGCTAAATCGGAAATCATTCGAAACTGTTTATTGTAATGATGGGACTCATACCAGACTTATACCTTGCCCTAATTAGCCAAGTAACAGGTGGTTTTTGAACATCGCGATTTTATGATCTTTTTAGTAAAAAGAGGGTGTGAAAACCGGAAAATATAAAAAATTTTACTACCTTCACAAGGTAAAAAATTTAAGCGCTATTGGTGTGCTTAAATTTGAAAACATACAAGCTTTGTTCCGATAATGGATCAGGTGCAAAATAACGACGTTTAATTATTTGCTAAAATAATATCAGCATGAAAACATCAACTATTCTCATGAAGGCACCTATTTTGCCAATCAGCGCAAATCAATTTAGTGCTATAAGAAATCCTATCTTAAAAGATGTTTTAAAAAAAGTTATTTCAAAAAAACCATCTGAAATGGCGTATGGGAATTATCAAGATCACCTTTATTCTGATACAGGACCAAGTAAATAATCGTATTTGGGAATGTTAATTGTTATGATTAGTTATAGAAACTCCCCCAGTTAGGAGCCAAAATATTTATATCCATAAAAATCCTATCTTAAATATATTTTAAGGTGGGATTTTTATTAAAGATACGTCTTTCAAAAATATTGTAATGATTACCGAAGGAAACTATACTTTTTTTGAAAGCGTTAGTTTCATACAAATCACAATGATAATTGAAAAATGAAAAAAATTACATTAATTCTAAAACCAACATTGTTATGTAACTGCTCCTGTAGATACTGTATCACTCCCTTTGAAATACCAAAAAACAAAATGACTCTTGATACATTTGAAGAGTTATGTAAAAAGATATCATTAAGTAAATTACATGATTCTATTTATTTTATTTGGCATGGTGGAGAACCATTACTACTTGGAAGATATTTCTACGATGAATGCTTTAGAATAGAAGAGAAATACTTCAAAAGAGAGAATATTGTAAATACTTTTCAATCAAATTGTACTCTAATTGATGGAGAATGGATTTCATGGCTGAAAGAGAAGAATATTAAAGTTAGTACCAGTTTAGATGGGGATAAAGAGCGACACGATATTAATAGAATTAAAGAGGGAAAAGGCTCATTTGATGATACTTTTACTAAGATCAAAGCCCTCAAAGAACACAATTTATTGAATGGAGTTGTTACCGTTGTTTCAAGGACAAACCTAAATCACCTTGATTATATTCTAAAATTCTTTTCTGAGAATGGAATTATTACAAGGTTAAATCCGATAATGCCATCTCCAAATGCTCTTGATGAATTGTCCATCACCCCTGAAGAGTATGCAAATGCTCTAATAAAATGCTTTGATAATTGGTTCGATTCTAAATATGGCGAAAAATACATTATTGCCCCATTAAATGAAATAATTCACAGCTTTTTTAGTTCGGACAAACCTCAATTATGCAATTTCTCAGGAGATTGCTCCAACAACTTCATCGCAATGAATCCTGTGGGGGATTTATTTAATTGCGGGAGATTTTCGGATATAGAGAAGTACAAAATAGCAAATATAAAAGACAACATATCTTGGGATAGTGTATTTGAAAAAAAGGGCGACATGATATGTTGGGATGAATCCGTGCTGAACGACTGCAATGATTGTAGATGGTATCAGATATGTAACAAAGGATGCCCAAATACATCATTTTTATTTCATGGAAAAATAAGAGATAAAGACCCATACTGCATTGCGTACAAAATGATATTTGAACATTTGTATAATAAGGTAAATCAGGCTGTTCATTTGGATGGAAATAGAAGTTGATCGGCGTTGCGGTTGATGGTCAGACATTGGCGTCCCTGCAATACCTTTACGAAACGGTCTGAAAGCGTTCTGGCTATTTCGCCGGCTACCTGACTGGAAAAGATAGTAAAAATACTTTTACTCTCCGCAACTTAGCTCATCTGGAAAGTTAGGCGAAGAGTATAATAGAAATGGAACTCGAAGATTCTAAAAAGGAATTTTGGAGAATGATCCACAGGAATTAACTATCTTTGCACATTATGTCAAAAGGCAGAAAACAGACCCCGAATATCGTCAAGACCCTGCGCGGCACCGATCAGCCGTGCCGGATGGCTCCCGCTGCGCCGGAGTTGGATAAAGTGATCGTCCTGCCCAGGAGCGGACTGAAAGGCACGGCGAAGCGGGTGTTCGAGTTGGTAGCAGCCGAGTTGGTCCACAAGGGGATTCTGGAATCGGTCGGTTTAGATCTGTTGGTGGCCTATGCCCGTGAGATGGCTCTCTACTACGATACAATGCGCGAGTTGGAGAAGACCGACACGTTCACAATCGAGCAGATGACCAAGTTCGGCCCTATGACGGTTATCAACCCCCGTCGAAAGTTGGCCGATGCCGCGCTGTCGAATGCCAAGTCCCTCGCCGCTGAGTTCGGACTCACACCTGCCAGCCGCAGTCGCGTGGCCCGCTTGCTCACCGACGACGCTCCGAAAGATGAATTTGCAGACTTCGAAGAGTTATGACACTTTATTCGTTAGTGTTGAACCTAATGCGCAGAAAACTCCACTTGCCAATCTCTACTTGTGGAACACCAAGTTCTTCCCGAAGGCTGGCTCTGAATTCCTGCAATAGTTCAAGAGTGCCGGCACTCTTAGTTCTTGCCATATCCTCGGCTATTTTGAGTGCAAGCCTGACCTGCTTTTCTGAGCCAAATAACTGTATGTCTGCGATTGCAGATTCCAATTGTAGCAACCTCTTGTCATTGGGTTCTTCTCTATTTGATGCATCCTCTATTTTCCGGTACGCATCGATGAGATATTGAATCCTAATTTCATTTTTTCTGTTTTCAAAATCCCTTTTTTGAGATAAAGAATGCCCAATAAAAAGACTAAAGATAGTACCTATAATGGCCAAGCCACTCAATACCAATGTTAAAATATCTACGGTGTCCATAACGCAATTTTTCACAAAGATAACTCTTTAAACGAATGAGCAATAAATTACATCCCGCCGAGCAGTATGCCGCCGATGTCCGCGAGGGCAAGGTGGTGGTGTGCGAGCTTGTGAAGCTGGCCGTCGAGCGGTACTATTCCGACCTTGCCGTCGCCCTCGACCGTGGGTGGCACTTCGACAAGAAAGCTGCCGGACGTGCCATTCGCTTCATCGAGAGCCTGCGCCACATCTACGGAGAGCGCCCTCTTCCGAGTAGCCGGTTGCGGCGGGATGCGGTAATATCGGAACGGTGTCTGCGGAATGCGAACTATCCCGCCTTCTTCATCGTTATAGTCCAGCTTCGCACGGTTATGCATCGCTCGGATGAGGCCTAAGTACTGGGACACGGCTCTTCCTCCCTTATTAACCCGGGGGGAATCTCCATGTTTCCGGTTCGCTCCTCTCTGCGAGGGCTCCTCTCCGAGGAACTTCTCGAAACCTCTGAGGAAAGTAGAGGTGATCTCGGCTATATCTAACTCCTCTCTACTGGTATACCTTCGAAGGGCGTTTAGCATGTTCAGGTACCCACCGGCGGTTCCGGGATGCATTCCCTTCACCCTTTTTCTTGTGTACCCGAAGAGGTCCAGTTTGAAACGATCGCCCCCTTCGAGATGCCACTTTAGTCGTTCTGCCAGCACATCTGGGGACATCTGGTTTAGTTCGAAGTTCAATCCAGTACAGAAGGCCCGGCATTCCCGTAAGATGTCTTCTATTGTGTCAAGTACGGTTTGGTTTCGGATCCGTTTACTCACCGTAAGATCCTCGTCTGTTACGTATATATTTGTTGGTATCCTCCGGACCGTCCGGTTATGAATTACCCGAATCCGGACGGCATAGGTTCCATCTGCTCTTTTATCCTGTATATCCGCTTTAAAGGTAGCCATTTTCCGCCGTCAACATTTTACGGTAAAAATAGCTAAAAGTAGGTACAAGTGGAACACTTTTCGGAAGTAAATAAAAATACCGCGCCTTTGATAGCGCGGCATCCCTTGTGACCCCGCTGGGGATCGAACCCAGGACCCACAGATTAAGAGTCTGTTGCTCTACCAGCTGAGCTACGGAGTCATTTTGGAGTTGCAAATATACAAATAATTTCAAAACCACCCGTACGGCGGAAAAAATAAAGCAATATTTATTCACTTTCTCCCGTGTCCCGAACAGAGGTCGTTTTTCCGGCAGCTTTCCGAACAACACAGATGCTGAGTTCATAAAGAAGATACATAGGGAGGGACACCAGTAGCAAGGTGAAAATATCGGCAGTAGGAGTGATCAACGCCGCTACGATCAGGAGGAAAATACAAGCGTGGCGCCGGTGTCTTTTCAGAAATTCGGGAGAAAGCACCCCTATTTTGGCGAAAAAAAAGGCCACGACCGGTATCTCGAACACCAAACCCATCATCAAAGAAAGCATCGTCAGCGTGGAGACATAAGACGAAAGATCGATCATATTCACCACATCCGCGTTTACCTGATACGTTCCCAGAAAGCGGAACGAAAGCGGGAAGATCACGAAATAGTTCAGCAACACCCCGCAGAAAAAGAGCAGAAAAGCAGAAACAACCACCCGGCCCGAATACCTCCTTTCGTTCTCATACAAGGCCGGCCGGACAAAACCGAACAGTTGAAAAACAACATAAGGCGAAGCAACCAGCAGGCCGGCAAAGGCCGAAACAGACAGATGCGTCAGGAATTGCGAAGCAAGGCGGGTATTGATAAGTTCCACCTGAAACGCTTCGGGGCACAACCCCGGAAGCGACAACCGCTCTCCAAGGCGGCACAATACGCGGTAGGTAATAAAATCGGAGCGGTGCGGGGCAAACACCAGGTCGAACAACAGCTCCTTATTCAAAAAAGCGACAAAACCCAAAATACAAACAGCAATGGCAATACGAAAAATAACCTTCCGGAGTTCGTCCAAATGATCCCAGAAAGTGGCGTTTTGCTCCTTGCTCTGCTTCATGCGGCGGTACTACTTCTTCTCTTCCGGCTCCTTTTTCTCCTCCTCCAGTCCGTTCACCCCGTCCTTAAAGCTTTTAACCCCCTTGCCCAATCCCCGCATCAATTCAGGAATTTTTCTTCCACCGAAAAGCAGCAATATGATAAGTGCGATAAAAATGATCTCCGTCGTTCCGATGAACAGTAATGTATTCATACTCTGTCTCTTTGTTATAACATGCAAATATAGTGCTTTTTTTGGGTTTTTTCGTACTTTTGTACCGGACTAAAAACAAGCAACATGAGCGGATTTTTCGGATGTGTATCCCGCAACGAGTGTGTAGGGGATGTTTTTTATGGAACAGATTACCATTCCCATTTGGGTACAAAAAAGGCCGGTATGGCATTTTACAACGGATCCGACTTTGTCCGTTCCATCCACAGCATCGAGAGTGCCTACTTCCGGAACAAATTCGAACCCGAATTGGATCGGTTCCAAGGTTCCCAGTTGGGGATCGGGGTGATCAGCGACATGGAGTCTCAGCCCATAACGGTCACCTCCCACCTGGGGCGCTTTGCCGTGGTGACGGTAGGGCGGATCGACAACCTCGAAGAGCTGACGGAGAAGTTGCTGAAAGAGAAGATCCACTTTGCAGAGATGTCCGGTTCCGACATCAATCCCACAGAAATCCTTAGCATCCTCATCAACAAAGGGGAAACCTTCAAAGAGGGGATTGAAAACGTGCGCAATGCCGTGCGGGGTTCCTGCTCCTTTCTGATCCTGACGGACGACTGCATTTACGCTGTTCGCGATAAATTGGGCCGGACACCCGTCATCATCGGCAAAAACGAATTCGGTTACGTCGCTGCCAGCGAAAGCTCCTCTTTTACAAACCTGGGCTACACCTATGTACGTGACCTGGGAGCCGGAGAGGCGGTTCGCATTTCCAGGGACGGAGTGACCACGCTGATCGCTCCCGGTTGCCGGAAACAGATCTGCTCCTTTTTATGGGTCTACTACGGGTACCCCTCAGCCGATTATGAAGGGGTCAACGTGGAGAGCGCCCGCTACCGTTGCGGAATCGCCATGGCGGCCCGGGATGAACTGACAGCGGATTTCGTGGCGGGTATTCCGGATTCCGGCGTAGGCCACGCCATCGGTTATTCCCACGGGAAAGAGATCCCGTACAAACGGCCATTCGTAAAATACACCCCGACATGGCCGCGTAGTTTCATGCCGCAAAACCAAAGCATGCGGGACCTGGTGGCCAAAATGAAACTACTCCCCAACGAAGCCTTTACCCGGGATGCCCGGATCGTTTTTCTGGACGACTCCATTGTCCGGGGGACGCAACTCAAAGACAATGTTGTAAAACTGAGAGAGTGTGGTGTCAAGGAAGTGCATATCCGGATCGCCTGCCCGCCGTTGGTATTTCCCTGTCATTTCCTGAATTTTTCGACCTCGCGCTCCACGTTTGACCTCTTTGCCCGCCGGGTCATCCGGGACTTGGAAGGCACCTCCGACCTGACCGATGAACTGTTGAAACCATATACCGATCCCGATACGAAACAATATGCAGAGATGGTGCGTACCATGTGCCGGCACCTGCAATTGGACAGCCTCCGTTTTCAACGGTTAGATGACCTGATAGAAGCGATCGGTTTGCCGAAAGAGGAGCTTTGCACACACTGCTGGGACAACACCAGCTATTTTTAAAACATGAACAACACCGGTAAAATACTGTTGGGTTTTCTCGGATTGACGGCCGTCGCTCTGTTCTGTTGGTATTTCTCTTCGGTGATCGCCTACGTACTGATCGCTGCAGCCCTTTCGTTCTTGGGCAAACCGTTGATCGACCGGCTGGGGCGGGTACGTTTCCGGGGCCGGAGCCTGCCTTCCGGAATGAAAGCAGGCATCACCCTGCTGGCGCTCTGGATCTTCTTCCTGCTCTTTGTCGGCACCATCATTCCGTTGGTCACCCACGAATTCCAACTGTTGGGAAACATCAGCATCGATACCGTCGTTTCCAAACTCAGCGCTCCCTTGGAGGAACTGGGAGATCTGGCAAAACGTTACGGTTTGATCGACATGCACGAAAACGTACAGGGAGCATTGGCCGGCAGCCTCAACTCCCTGGTCAGCATCTCCCAGGTGCAAACAATCTTTGGTTCGATCGCCGATACCGTTACCGGCATCTTTATCGCCCTGTTCTCAATATCCTTTATCGCCTTTTTCTTTTTGAAAGACAGCCACCTTTTTACCAACATCGTACTGGCGATCCTGCCGGCCCGTTACGAAGAGAGCGGCCGGAACGCCCTGAACTCCATAGAAAAACTGTTGGTAAGGTACTTTGTAGGCATCTTGGTGGAAGTACTGGGCGTCATGGCCCTGAATACAGCAGGCTTGTGGCTGGTGGGATTACACTTCTCCAACGCCATCGTGATCGGGCTGGCGACAGGCATCCTGAATGTGATCCCCTACATCGGGCCGATCATCGGGATGGTTTTCGGCGTATCCGTCGGGATCATCCTGAACATCGACCTGCCCTTTTACACAGACTTGTTGCCTCTCTGCCTGCTCTTACTGGCAGTCATGCTGATCACCCAATTAATAGATAACATCATCTTTCAGCCCCTGATATACGGGAACAGTGTATACGCCCATCCATTAGAGATTTTTCTCGTGATCTTACTGGCCGGCAGTTTGGCCGGAATTCCCGGAATGATCCTCGCCATTCCCTCTTACACGGTGATTCGGGTGATCCTCCGGGAATTCTTCAACAAATACCGCTTGGTGCGGAAGATTACGTCCGGGTTGGAACAGAACGGCTCCTGAAAACCTTAAACAAACTCTATAACAGAGCGATTTTCAACACCTCATCGATGGTATCCACAAAGTGAAATTTCAACCCTTCCAGGTACTCTTTCCGGATCTCCTCGATGTCTTTCCGGTTCTCGCTGCACAGAATGATCTCCCGGATCCCGGCCCGCTTGGCGGCCAGTATCTTTTCCCGGATCCCTCCCACGGGAAGCACTTTTCCTCGCAACGTAATCTCTCCTGTCATGGCCAAAGCCCTCTTAACCTTCCGGCCGGTCAGGGAAGAGACCAAAGAGGTAACCATAGTGATACCGGCAGAGGGACCGTCTTTGGGAACAGCTCCGGCAGGGACGTGCACATGGATGTCGTTGTTTTCAAACAGGGCCTCATCAATACCGATCTTTGTCGCGTGTGACTTGATATACTCCAACGCCAGCGTCGCCGACTCCTTCATAACATCTCCCAAATTTCCGGTCAGCGTCAACGTACCTTTCCCTTTGCTGTAACTCGATTCGATGTAGAGGATCTCTCCCCCGACAGCCGTCCACGCCAAACCTGTCACCACACCCGGCAGGTCGTTCCCCTGGTACTCCTCTCTCGAGAAGAGCGGCATACCCAGATACTCCCGGAGATTCTCCGCATTCAGGGTAATCCGGAATTTTTTGTCCATGGCGACTTTCCGGGCCACCAGCCGCATAATCTTGGCAATGGTTTTGTCCAAACTCCGCACCCCCGATTCCCGGGTGTATTTTTCGATGATACTATCCAATACATGGTCCGGGAACTCAATGTGTTTGGCATGGAGCCCGTGATTTTCCAACTGTTTGGGAATTAAGTGGCACTTAGCGATTTCCCGTTTCTCTTCCAACAAATATCCGCTTACCTCGATCAACTCCATCCGGTCGCGCAACGGCGGAGCGATCGTAGAGATATCGTTGGCTGTAGCGATAAACATCACTTTGGACAGATCGTAGTCGATATCCAGAAAGTTATCGTGGAAGGCGGCATTTTGTTCCGGATCCAATACTTCCAACAGAGCGGATTGCGGGTCGCCCCGGAAATCCTTCCCAACCTTGTCGATCTCGTCCAGCATAAACACCGGGTTGGAGGTGCCGGCTTTTTTAATACCCTGTATGATCCGTCCCGGCATGGCGCCGATGTAAGTTTTTCGGTGTCCCCGGATTTCGGACTCGTCATGCAATCCTCCCAAAGACATCCGTACAAACTCCCGGCCGATGGCCCGCGCCACCGATTTCCCAAGGGACGTTTTCCCCACCCCCGGAGGGCCATACAGGCAAAGAATGGGAGATTTCATGTCGGCTTTCAGTTTCAGCACGGCCAAATACTCCAATATCCGTTCTTTTACTTTTTCCAATCCGTAGTGGTCGGCATCCAGAATCTCTTCGGCATGGGCCAGGTCCAGGTTGTCTTTGGAATAACGATTCCATGGCAGATCAATGATCTCCCGGAGATAATTCGACTGCACGGAATAATCCGGAGCGGCCGGGTTCAGCCGTCTGAGTTTGTCCAACTCCTTGTAGAAGATCTCTTTGACAGAAGGGCTCCATCTCTTTTTGGCCGCCTTCCTCTCCAACTCGGCAATCTCTTCATCCGCCGGATTTCCCCCCAGTTCGTCCTGAATGGTTTTCATCTGCTGGTGCAGGAAATACTCCCGTTGCTGCTTGTCAATGTCATTCTTGACCTTTTTCTGAATGTCGTTTTTCAACTCCAGCAAACTCAACTGTTTGCTGAGGAGCTCCAACAGTTTCACCGCCCGCTGTTTCAGGCTGTCGATCTCCAGTAACTCCTGCTTACTCTGATACTCCACATCCGTGTTGGAAGAGATAAAATTGATCAGAAAAAGCATGCTTTCAATATTCCGGATAGCAAATCCGGATTCATTCGGAAGGTGGCTCGAATACTTTACGATCTTTCCGGCGATCTCTTTCAGGGAATCGGCCAAAGCGTCGTATTCTGGATCCTCCTCCGGCATCACTTCCTCCTTTTTAAGCACGACCTTCCCGACATGGTACGGATCATCGTACAGGATATCTTCCAGGAGAAACCGCTTCTTTCCTTGAATAATAGCCGTCGTCGTACCGTCCGGCATCTCCAGGATCTTGAGGATCGAAGCCACCGTCCCGATGCGGTACAGGTCATCCAGGCCCGGATTTTCCGTATTGATATCCTTCTGGGCGATCACCCCGATATAGGCGCTCTGCTTATAAGCATACCGGATCAATTTCAGCGATTTCTCCCGGGCGATGTTCACCGGAATGATCACTCCCGGAAACAGCACCGTATTCCGGAGCGGTAAAATTGGCAGTGTATCGGGCAGTTTCGCATCCTCGTTCAACAATTCCTTCTCGTCTCCAAGTATTGGTAAAAAATCAGCAGAATCCTCTGATAGACTGTTCAGCAACAGGGCTTTTAAATCCATACTATCCTTCATAACACCTCCTTATGCTACATTTTTGTTACAAACCGCACATCTTTTAACTGACATTTTGTCCTATTGGACAATGATTGTGCAATTCCCGGCCTATAGCGCAATTACTGTGCCAAAGGAGAGTGTGAAAATATTTCGTTGTTTTTTTGGTAGTATTTGCCGGATCACTTATCTTTGCGAACCATTATAAACAGAGAAACTTAAAATTTACATACATCATGAAAAAGGGCATACATCCTGAAAATTACAGAATGGTAGCGTTCAAAGACATGTCGAACGGAATTACCACCCTGACCAAATCCACTGCTGTCACCAAAGAAACCATTGAAGTTGAAGGCGTTGAGTATCCGTTGGTAAAGTTGGAAATTTCCAATACCTCTCATCCGTTCTATACGGGCAAAGTGAAATTGGTAGACACCGCCGGACGCGTAGACAAATTCATGAACCGGTACAAAACCCACATGGAAAACAGAAAGAAATAAATTCTTTCCACTGATACAAAAAAGAGCTGTCCGATCCGGGCAGCTTTTTTTCATCCCGAAACGGGCTTGGTTATATTAGATTAAGGACTATCTTTACGCTGATATACCGTAGAATAAAAGAATAAAACATGCAACAAGAGCTTCGGGAGTTGTTCCGCTCGGATACGGGTGAACAGGCGGAAACGGTGACGGAGTTGTCGGCAGCGGGCTCCAACCGGCGCTATTTCCGGATGAAGAGCGCGCACTACAGCCGGATCGGAGTAGCGGGCACCTCTGCGGACGAAAACAGGGCTTTCATCTACCTGTCGGACCATTTCCGGAAAAAGGGGATCGCCGTGCCGCAGGTGTATGCCGCGTCCGGGGACGGGATGTACTACGTGCAGGAAGACCTGGGGGATTGCCTGCTATTCGATGCACTTGCGGAGAGCCGGGCGTCTGGACACTACGGAGAAAAAGAGTTGCTGTTACTCAAAAAAACCATGACCGCCCTTCCCGTATTGCAATGCGGGGGGGCCGAAGGGATGGATTTCAGTTTCGGCTATCCGCAGCCTGCTTTCGACCGCCGGACGGTCCTCTGGGACCTCAACTACTTCAAATACTGCTTTCTGAAAGCCAGCGGGATCGAATTTCAGGAAGATCGCTTAGAAGATGATTTTGAACAGATGGCGGATATCCTGCTGGAAGAGCCCTTCGATACCTTTATGCACCGGGATTTTCAGGCGCGGAATGTCATGATCCGCGACGGAGAGCCCTTCTTCATCGATTTTCAGGGAGGGCGGAGAGGCCCCCTCCACTACGATGTTGCCTCCTTCCTCTGGCAGGCGCGGGCAGCTTATCCGGATCAATTACGGGAGCAGTTACTGGCTGCATACATAGAGGCATTGCAACCGTTCAGACCCGTCGATCCCGCCCGCTTCCGGGCGCGGCTCCGCCATTTTATCCTGTTTCGTTGCCTGCAACTCCTGGGGGCTTATGGCTACCGGGGCCTGTTTGAGAAAAAGAGCGCCTTTGTACAGGCAATCCCGGATGCGGTAGAGATGTTGGTGAAACTCTTGGAGCCGGGCTTCCCCGAGTATCCCTGCTTAGCGGAGGCGCTTCGGGCGTTGGTCGGATCGAAAAAATTTCGAAAACTCCCCCCGCAGCCCGGACTGACAGTTACGGTATACAGTTTTTCCTACAAAAAAGGGATCCCGGAGGACTATTCGGGCAACGGAGGCGGGTTTGTGTTCGATTGCCGGGCCATACACAATCCGGGAAGGTACGAGGCATACAGGAACTTAACCGGTTTGGACGAGCCAGTTATCCGTTTTTTAGAGTCCGACGGAGAGATACAGGCATTTCTGCAACCGGCCCGCCAATTGGCGGACGCATCGGTGGAGCGCTATCTGGAACGCGATTTTACCAACCTGACGCTCTGTTTCGGATGTACCGGCGGCCGGCACCGTTCCGTCTACTCCGCCCGGTCAATGGCGGAACACCTGCGGCAGAAATACGAGATCAGAGTGGTTTTAATCCACCGGGAATTGGGAATACAAAAAGAGTGGGAACAAACAGAGACATGAAAGCCATGATATTTGCAGCGGGATTGGGCTCCCGCCTGAGGCCGCTGACGGACAACTGTCCCAAAGCGTTGGTCCCGATTGGCGGAAAACCGATGCTGGAGCAGGTCATTTTGCGATTGAAAGCGGCTGAGTTCGACCACTTGGTCATCAATGTACACCACTTCGGGCAACAGATCATTGATTTCCTGGCAATAAACGGAAATTTCGGGTTGCGGATCGACATTTCGGACGAACGGGAGCTGCTGCTGGATACGGGAGGTGCCATCAAAAAAGCCCGCCCCCTCTTAGACGGCAGAGAACCTTTCCTGATTTACAACGTCGATATCCTGACGGACCTCAATCCGGCGCTTTTTTACGAAGCACACATCCGCTCCGGTGCGGACGCCTCGCTGCTGACGAGCCAGCGGGACACCTCCCGCTACCTGTTATTTGACGCAGAAGGGAAATTACAGGGGTGGGAAAACCGGAAAACCGGCGAGGTCAGATCGGCTGTTCCCTGCTTTATCAAAGAGAACAGTGTCCCTTACGCATTCGGCGGGGTACACCTCTTTTCACCGGCCCTTTTCCCGTTGATGGACGAGTGGCCGGACTGCTTCCCGGTCATCGATTTTTACTTAGCCGCAGCGCCGGACCACCGGATACAAGGTCATCCTTTTGTAGGCATGTGGATGGACCTGGGCAAACCGGCTGCTTTGGAAGAAGCGGAGCGCTATTGGAACACAGCAGCTACTCCTTCATCCGGGCGATGAGTTCCCGGAAAAGGGCGGTCATCTGCGGTTGGGCCGTCCGCCCGACCTTCTGCACCTCCGTGTGATCGGTTTTGATCTCTTCGGGCGCAGCAGTGCTGTTGGTGATCACCGACAGGCCGAAACACTCCATGCCGGCATGTCTTGCCACAATGATCTCGGGTACCGTGGACATGCCCACCGCATCCCCTCCGATCGCCCGGATCCACCCGTATTCCGCCGGGGTTTCAAAAGAGGGCCCCTGTAGTCCGGCATAGACCCCTTTCTGCAACCGGATGCCCAACTCCCGGCCGATCTCCTCCGCCAGCCGGATCAGTTGCGGGCTGTAAGCGTCCGTCATACCGGGAAACCGGGGGCCCAGTTCTTCTATATTCGGGCCCCGCAGCGGGTGTTCCGGGAAGAGGTTGATGTGGTCGTGTATGATCATCAGATCCCCGGCCTGGTACTCCGTATGGACGCCTCCGGCGGCATTGGAGACAAAAAGCCGCGGGATCCCCAGCGCATGCAGCACCCGGACGGGAAAGGTCACCTCCTGCATGGAGTACCCTTCGTAAAAATGGAAACGTCCCTGCATAGCCACCACATTTTTGCCCCCAAACCGGCCCAGCAACAGATTCCCTTTATGTCCCTGTACCGTCGATACGGGGAAATGCGGAATGGCGGCATAGGGGATTACCTGTTTAATCTCGATCGACTTTCCCAGTTCGCCCAATCCCGTCCCCAGGATAATGGCGGTGGCATATTTCTCTCCGTCTAAAAAACGCGAGAGGTAAGCAGCGCTATCGTTTATTTTTTGCAACATACGCGATGAGTTCCTGGGCAAATGTTTCGCCCTGATCCGGAAATTTGGGTTCCACCGGAATATAAAAGATCTGTCGTTTGATCTCCTCCGAAAGCGGGCACTCCTTCAGTCGCACAGCATCTTTCTCCGTGGTCAGGATGTATTTGTCCGGCCCGGGAATCTCCGCAAAGAGCCGCTCAATCTCCCGAACTTCCCTCTTGCTGAACCGGTGGTGGTCAAAATACCGGATCTCCGTGATATTGTCCGTATACTCCCGCAGTTTCCGGACAAACAGTTCGGGACGGGCAATGCCGGTGATGCACAACAGGAAAACGCTCCGGTCTAAAACAGGAACGGGGACGCCGGCGCATAGGGGCTGAATCTCTCCGTATGTCAGTTGGGTAAAAAAGAGGTGTTGGTAGGGCCTTATCTTCAACCGTTTGAAAATAAGCCGTTTGTCTATCGGCGCCAGATTATCCGGGCATTTGGTCACCACAATGTAATCCGCCCGCCTCAAAGCGGAAGCGGGTTCCCGCAACCGTCCCGCCGGCAACAGGCAATCTTTGGAAAGGGGACGGGTGTAATCAATCAGGACAATATTCTTATCCGCCCGTACCCGGCGGTGCTGGAACCCATCGTCCAAAACAATTACTTCCGGCGCTTCGGGCAATGCGAGCAAATTTTCAATACCCCTGCTCCGTTTTTCGTCGACAGCCACCAGAATACCGGGAAATTTATTTCGGATCTGCATCGGCTCATCCCCGATCTCTGCGGCTGTAGCGTTTTCGCCGGCTAAGATAAAACCGGACGTCCGCCGCTTGTATCCCCGGCTCAGGCAGGCCACCCGGAAGTGCTTTTGCAACTCCCGGATCAGCGCTTCCGTATGCGGCGTCTTTCCAGTGCCCCCCGCAGTGATATTACCGACACAAAAAACCGGCACCTCAAAACTTTTAGAAGCAAGGATGCCGGTATTGAACAGAAAATTCCGGACGCCGACAACGGCGCCGTACACCACACTGAACGGGAACAACAAGAATTTCAAGGCGCTCATTGCTATGGTTTAACAGACTCTTAAAGTCCGGTACGAATTCAATTCAAGGCTATGTCGTAAGGGAGCCGGGCCATCATCCCCTGCGGCATATTCTGCCACTCCTGCCATTGGCTGTAAATGCCGTAATATCCTCCCAACTCTTTCTTCAACAGGTTTGTTTTTACGGATGCCGAGAAACCGGAGAGCAACTCAAAAAAATCTTTTTCCACCGGATATTCCGTGATCCGGTAGTTCTCCAAACCGGCTTTTTCGGCGGCGAGCTCCACTGCTTTTTCCAATCCGCCCAACACATCCACCAATCCCGCTTCCACGGCCTGTTCGCCTGTCCACACACGCCCTTGTGCCACTTCGTGCACCTCGTCGCGGGTCATATTACGGCCGCGGGCTACCCGGTTCAGGAAAGTTTCGTACCCCGTTTCAATGTACTTTTGCAGCACCTTCTTCTCGTATTCGTTGAGCGGGCGATTGCTCAGGGGCAGGCCAAACGGGTTTCCTCCCAAAAAGTCACCGTGTTTGTTGGTTTTAACCACACTTCCGTGAATGCCCATTTTCCCCTTGAAAAGTTTCTCTCCGGAAAAGAACTGCCCGAATATGCCGATGGAACCGGTCAGGGTTCCCGGATCGGCTACAATGGTATCGGCTGCGCACGAAATATAATATCCACCGGAAGCTGCCACATTCCCCATGGAGGCGATCAACGGCTTGGCTTGTGCGGCCAACTCCACCTCCCGCCAGATAATGTCGGAGATCAGAGCGCTTCCGCCGGGAGAGTTGACCCGGAGCACGATAGCTTTGATGTTCTTGTCCTCCCGCGCCTTGCGGATGCTTTCGGCCAATTCGGGGCCAATGGAGCTTTCCGACTGCGCAAAACCGATTTGCCCACTGGCATAGATGACAGCGATCTTATCCTTAGCCACCTCCGTCTTTCCCGGTACAACGGCTTTGCGGTAATCGTTGTAAGCGGCCAAGCGCAGTTTTTCGTCGGCTTTCAGGCCGCATTTTTCCTTCAGGAACGCGATCATCTCATCTTCGTAGATGGCTCCGTCGTACAAGCCGTATGCTTTTTCCGTTTCGAGTGTCCGGAACTCCAGGTTGTCCGCCAGCCAATTCAGCGTATCCGTCGGAATGTTCCGTCCTTCCGATATGCCTTGCAACATCGTTCTCCACATGGAGTTGAGGTACGCCTGGATTTGCAGGCGGTTCTCTTCGCTCATTTCCGTTTGAGTGAACGGTTCAACTGCCGATTTGTATTTTCCGACCTTTACAATATCCACCTGCACCCCGATCTTCTCCAGCATCTCTTTGTAAAAAAAGGTAGTCCCTCCCAGCCCTGCCAGCAACAGCGGGGTTTCCGGGTTCACATAGACACTGTCCGCTACGGAGGCAATGTAATAACTCAACTGGGAATATCCAAAATTGGCGTAACTGTAAATAAATTTTCCGCTCTCCTTGAACGCCTTCAGCGCATTCCGGATCTCCTCGGCCGAAGCGAGCCCGCCGAAATTACTTTGGATAGAGGAGAGGTCCAGGTAAATGCCCTGGATCCGGTCGTCCGTTTCCGCTTTTTTTATACTTTTCAGCAGCTCATTCAATCCGATGGATTTGCTGGGTTGCATACTGAAAAAATCAAAACCGGCCAGCGGATTGCCGGACGCCTTGTCAGTAATAGTACCTGAAAAGGTCAGGTGCAACAGGCTTTTCTCTTTGATCGGGGCGGGTTGATCGCCCAGACTGGCCATCGCCCCAACAATACCGAAAAAGAGCAACAGCAACAATACATTCACGATCAATACGCCGACAACAGCGGCCAAGGTGTATTTCAGAAAACTTTTCATATCATAGTTTTTAAATGAGGTTGTACAAAATTAACACAAATCATTCGAATTAACATCAAATAGCAGTTGATTTTTATACTGAAAGTTCGGCTAAATTTCTTTCTCAACGAACTTCGGTGAGAAATTCGGAGCTTCTGGTCGGACTCTGCCTCTTTTTTTATAGCTTTACGGAACAACAACGGAAAGCATAACACGACCACTTAAATAGAAGAATATGAGCAGATTTGTAATAACAGGAGGCAGGAGATTAAAAGGAGACCTGCAGCCGCAAGGAGCGAAAAACGAAGCGTTGCAAGTGTTGTGCGCCTGTTTGCTGACAAAGGAAGAGGTGGTGATCTCCAACATTCCGGAGATACTGGATGTATTGAAACTCATCGAATTATTAAAAGGAATGGGAGTAAAGGCTGAGCGTCGCGCCCCCGGGGAATATGCGTTCTGTGCCGAAGGGGTCGACTTGCGCTACCTGGAAACGGAGACGTTTTACGAACAGGCTGTCAGCCTGCGGGGATCCATTATGATACTGGGGCCGTTGTTGGCGGTACACGGATACGGCATCATTCCCAAACCGGGCGGGGACAAGATCGGCCGGCGCCGGTTGGATACCCACTTCCTGGGGTTTGAGAAACTGGGCGCCATCTTTGAATATGATGCGGGGAACAGTTGCTTCAAGGCATCCGCCTCCCGCTTGCAAGGGAGCTACATGCTGCTCGACGAAGCTTCCGTTACCGGTACCGCCAACATCATCATGGCGGCCGTATTGGCCGAAGGGACAACGACCATTTACAACGCGGCCTGCGAACCCTATCTCCAGCAACTCTGCCTGATGCTGAACGCCATGGGGGCCCGGATCTCCGGCATAGCCTCCAACCTGCTGACCATAGAAGGAGTGCAGGAGTTGCGCGGTTGCCGGCACCGCTGCCTGCCGGACATGATCGAAGTAGGGAGTTACATCGGGTTGGCGGCCATGACCCGTTCCGAGATCACAGTTAAAAACGTAAACATCACCCAACTGGGCATTATTCCGGACGCTTTCCGGAAACTGGGCGTACGGATCGAAGAGCGGGGAGACGACCTCTACATCCCCCGTCAGGAACATTACATGATCGAAGATTTTATAGACGGTTCCATCCTGACCATTGCGGATGCTCCCTGGCCGGGGCTGACTCCCGACCTGTTGAGCGTATTTCTGGTAGTGGCCACCCAGGCCAAGGGAAGCGTACTCATCCACCAGAAGATGTTTGAAAGCCGCCTCTTCTTTGTGGACAAACTGATCGACATGGGGGCCAAGATCATCCTCTGCGACCCGCACCGGGCTACCGTGATCGGCCAGAACCACGAATCGCAACTGCGGGCGACCAAGATGACCTCTCCGGATATTCGCGCCGGGATCGCACTGCTGATCGCAGCGTTGTCGGCTTTGGGGACCAGTTCCATCCACAACATCGACCAGATAGACCGGGGGTACGAACGGATCGACGAGAAACTGAACGCCATCGGGGCGGAAATTATCCGGTACAACTAAACAATCCGGATAACGGGAAGGGTATCCCGGCAGGCCTCCGCCAACTCCCGGATGCTCTTCCTGTAAACGGGATGGACAAAATCGGGCATGATCTCTAACAGGGGGACCAGCACAAAGCTCCGTTCCGCCATGCGCGGATGGGGCAGGATGAGGGAGGGCGTTTCCACGATCTCGTCGTTACAGAAAAGCAGATCAATATCAATGGTGCGGTCGATATAGCCCTTCTCTCCGTTGGTGCGGGTGCGTCCCAACTCCTCTTCTGTTTCCAGGCCGGTTTCCAAAAAAGCGTGTGGAGAGAGCGCCGTATCGAATACAGCCGCCCGGTTCAGGAAAGGAGTATCGCTTTCGAAACCCCAAGGAGCGGTTTCATACCAAGAAGAGATCAGGTGCAATGTACCGGTGCGTCGGGCCATAAGCGATATGGCTTTTTCGATCAGCAACCGTCTCTCACCCTGATTGCTGCCGAACAACACCGCGATCCGGTTCCCTTCAGCCTTTTTGTTGCGGATCATGGCAACCGGCCGCGTTATTTTACGCTCTGGTTAGTGGTTCCGTTGCCGTTGTTCTTTTTGTAGTAGGAGTTATTGCCGTTCGGTTTATTGCCGTTTGGTTTTCCGTTGGAGGGCCTGTTCGACATCGGCCTGTTGGAACTGGGTTTTGTTTTTCTCTGAAGCAACTCTTTGGGAGTGGCAAGCAACATCCCTTCGGGGAGAACGTCTCTGTTACCGGCGTATGTTTTGATGTCTTCGAGGATCTGCTCGTCTTCCACACTGTCCTTGTTCCAGGTCAGGAACGATTTTTTCATGTGGTTGGCCGTTAGCACGGCCATGGCTCTTTTCTGGTCCGGGTCTTCCAGTTCCTGGATCTTGTCGAACAGCTTCTCCACCATTTTCCCGTAGTGTCGGTACCGGATACGGTTGTTGCTGTAAGGCAGTTTTTCCGGTTTTTCGTAAAGATCATCCAAGGAGGGAAGGGGATAAGGGGTATCGATGTCCAATTGAAATTCCGACATGATGGCCAGGTGGTCCCAGAGCTTATGTCGGAAATCGGGCACATCCCGCAAGTGGGGATAGAGGTTGCCCATGACGTCGATGATGGTTTTGGCGGCCCGGGTGCGTTCTTCCCGATTTTCAATGGTGCGGATGTGATCCACCATTTTCTGAATGTTTCTTCCATATTCCGGAAGAAGAAGTTTCTTCTTTTGGGTATTGTAATCCATTTTTTGGTATTAAGGAAAGGCCGGAGTTGCAGAACAACACTTCGGCAACAGATAATCGCGGCAAAGATAAGCTATTTTACGGTTTCACCGGCACGGTTTATGCTTCCGGAATAAATATTTTCGCAAATTTTAACAAAAGAATTTTATCTCCCGCTCCGTTAAAACGGACTTTGGCCTTCCTGTTTACGCCGAGCCCGTCCAACGCAAGCACCTCGCCCGTTCCAAAAGTGGGGTGGAAGATCGCCATTCCGGGAACGATCTGTCCGGGATCTGCCGGTTTCAGTTTGCTTCGGTCCACCTCCGGAACAGCGGTGTGGACTTTCGGCCGCAGAGAAACCGAAGCGGGTTTGCGTTCCGGAAAGGTATACCGTCCGCCGGATTCCGGCTGTTCCGGCGGGGGGAGGAAATATCCTTCCACGCAGGAGGGATCAATGTCCCCGATAAAACGGGACGCCTGGGTGGCCACCGCGGTGCCGTTCCGGTACCGGGAAGTAGTGTACGACAGGACGACATTCCGCTCCGCCCGGGTCAGGGCGACGTAAAACAGCCGCCGCTCCTCTTCCAAAGCGGCCGGATTGGCAACGCTCTGTTCTGCGGGAAAGAGCTTCTCTTCCACACCGGTGATAAATACAGTAGGAAACTCCAACCCTTTGGCCGAGTGGATCGTCATCAGCGTCACCGTGTTCCGCTCTTCGTTTTTTTCGTTGTCCTGATCGGTCAGCAGCGCCACCCCTTCCAGAAAAGCCGGGAGTTTGTCGCTGGTATTCTCCTGATAGGCCGTTTCGCAAAATGCTTTGATAGCGTTCAGCAACTCCTCTATGTTCTCTTTGCGGGAGATCCCTTCCGGCGTGGAATCGTTCGAGAGGTCCTCCGTAATTCCGGCGATCTGGGCAATGTGACAGGCCAGGTCGTACGCATTGTCTTCTTCCGCCCGGGCGGAAAATTTTTCGATCAGGCTCCGGAAATTCCGTAATTTAGTCAAGGTAGAACTGTTCAATGCGGCTGCTGCCTCATCGATGTTGCAGAGGACGCTCCACATACTGGCCCCGTGCTGCAGAGAGATTGCTTTTACATGTTCTACGGTCGTATCGCCGATACCCCTGCGGGGGTAATTGATGATCCTTTTCAGGGCCTCTTCGTCATGCTGATTGACCGAAAGCCGCAGGTACGCCAACAGGTCCTTGATCTCCTTCCGTTGGTAAAAGGATTGTCCGCCATATATTTTGTAGGGGATGTTCCGTTTGCGCAACGCTTCCTCCAGAATACGGGACTGGGCGTTGGTGCGGTACAGAATGGCAAACTCGTTGTACTCCTGTTGCCGGTAATTGGCCATCCGGAAGATTTCAGCGGCTACCTGAAACCCCTCCTCCTTGTCGGACAGGGCTTTGAATACGCGGATTTTGTCGCCCTCTTCGTTTTCGGAAAAGATCCGCTTGGGGATTTGCTCCTTGTTTTTGCCGATCACGCTGTTGGCGGCGTCGACAATGGTGGTGGTCGACCGGTAATTTTGTTCCAGCTTGAACAACCGGTAGTCAGGATAATCGTTCCGGAAATTCAGGATGTTTTCGATGCGGGCGCCCCGGAAGGAGTAAATGCTTTGGGCGTCATCCCCCACCACACAGATATTCCGGTGCCCTTCCGACAGTTTTTTGATGATCAGGTACTGGGAGTAGTTGGTGTCCTGGTACTCGTCCACCAGGATGTAACTGAATTTCTGGCGGTACTTTTCCAATACCTCCGGAAAGTCCCGGAAGAGGATGTTGGTTTGCAGCAACAGATCGTCGAAATCCATGGCGTCGCTTTGCCTGCAACGGTTCTGGTAATGCTTGTAAATGTCGGCGATCAGCGGTTTGCGGGCGGTTGTATCGACAGAAACGATCCGTGCCGATTGGGCATATGCTTGCGCTGTGATCAGGTTATTTTTGGCCATGGAGATCCGTCCCAACACATCGTTGGCTTTATACACCTTGTCGTCCAGCTTCATCTCCTTCACGATCGTCTTGATCAGGTTTTTGGAGTCCTGGGTATCGTAAATGGTGAAATTGGAGGTATAGCCGAGTTTTTCGGCCTCAAAGCGCAGGATTTTGGAAAAAATGGAGTGGAAAGTACCCATCCACAGATTGGTGGCGTTCACTTCCCCCACCAACCGGGCAATCCGCTTCTGCATCTCCCGGGCTGCTTTGTTGGTAAAGGTTAGCGCCAGTATTTTATAGGGCGGCACCCCCCGGCTCAACAAATAAGCGATCCGATAGGTGAGCACCCGGGTTTTCCCCGATCCGGCCCCGGCAATCACCAACGCCGGCCCCTCGGAGTGCAGCACCGCCTCTTTCTGGTTTTCGTTCAGTTCTTTTAAAAAATCCACGGATCTCCTCAAACAGTTAATTCCGGGGGATAAAGATAAGAAAATCCGCCCGATTTCGCTATATTTGCAGAAACATCACAACTATGACCACTGTATTCGAAACAAATACAAACGCATGAAGTATATTTATTTATGGGCCTGTTGTTTTTCGACGATTGGCGGTTTCGCCCAGATCGTGAACGGGCCGGTCAGAGTGGAGGCGCCCGGACGCCAGCTTGTTTTGACGACACTCGAAGACAACACCACGGATCTGTATGTGATCCAAAATACCGACAATGAACCCAACCCGCAATTCGGTGTTGTGCAGTTTACACCGGATGGGAGCAACGGGTGGGAGTATCAATGGAGTTACAACGGGAATCCACAGTTGCCTAAGTATCAGGGAGATTCTACCTATATGCGCATAGATTTGCTCGGAGAGGGCGTCTATTCCCTAACAGGGACAAAGGCGGGTTCCGGCCCGGTAGAGGCGGAATTTCACGTATTTTACTCCTTTCTGGCTGTTACGATCTCTTTGGAAAATGAGATGGATTGCGAATACCTTACCGTCAATCTGGATATAACCGCAACTCCTGAATACGGGACCTATCCGGGCCGGTTGAATGTGGGGTACCGGCTTTTTTGGGACGGACGGAAAACAGTCGATTTTGAAAGGCCGGATTACGACGTTCCCACGATCAGTCAAGAGGTGATCGGAGAGACATCCGATAAAAGGGTGCAAGTGGAGATCACAGACCGGTTCGGGATCGTCTGGGAAAGCAACGAGGTGACATGGCACTCCTACATCCCCAAGGCCGGTTTCTCTGCTACTCCGATGAGCGGGGAGGCGCCGCTGGAGGTGACGTTTACCTCCGGTTCCGAAAATGCCGACTACTTCGAATGGTACCTGTACAAGGATACGAATGAGATCAAAACGCTTTATCCTACGTTGCAGGACAGTCTCCTGCTGCCTGTTTATTATGGGGAAAACCTGTTGCCGTACCGCTACGAACACCCGGGAGAATACAATGTAAAATTGGTGGTAGTCAATATGCGGGGGGACAATCACTGTTCTGATACGCTCCTTCTGGAAGCGGGAAATTGGATCGTGGTGGACTCCTCCCTCCTCGATGTGCCGAACGTTTTTACGCCGAACGGGGACGGGATTAACGATGTCTTCCGGGCCAAATCGGCGGTTTCATTGGATTTTTTTCACGGGATCATCCTCAATCGGTGGGGGCGGAAAGTATACGAATGGCGGGATCAAGACGGCGGTTGGGACGGGCGGATTGGCGGGAAATACGCCAGCCCCGGCACTTACTACTACATCATAACCGCTACCGGCCGCGAGATCGCTACCCGGAAATACATGCAAAAAGGCGCCTTGTTGTTAGTACGGTAACTATCTCCGGCTGAATTCGCACCCGCAATACGTTTGGTTGTAAAAGTTGTTCTCCTGCAACAGGTCGCGGCGCCGTTCGGTAAGCCCTCCTGTCCGCCAGTTTTTTTCCCAAAATTCGGTACCGGGTATTCGGGCGGCCGCCCATCTTCCAGCTTCGCTAATTTGGGAGAGGCTTTTCCAACGGGAAGAGGCCAGGGTGGTGGCAAAACGGGCCATGCCCCGTTCCTGCGACGTCCGGGCGGTCGCTAACAGGCGCATTTGAAAGCAGTACAGGCAACGCTCTCCCCGTTCCGGTTCCTCCTCCCACCCGTTTGTACCCTCCAGCCAGTCGCCGTGTTCATAATCGCCGTCGATAATCTCCAGCCCGCATTTTTCTGCGTACCGGGTACACTCCTCCTTTCTGCGTTCGTATTCCGCCAACGGAAAAATGTTCGGGTTGAAGTAATAGAGTACCGGCCGGATGCCGTTTTGCAACAGCCATTCGATAACCGCCGCAGAACAGGGCGCGCAACAGGTATGAAGTAACAGGGCCTGCATTTTTGTGTAAAATAGAAAGAAGTCGCCAAAAACGACTTCTTCTGATCTTTCAGGTACCCGAGGTGGGAATCGAACCCACACGATATTGCTATCACTGGATTTTGAGTCCAGCGCGTCTACCAATTCCGCCACCCGGGCTTAAACTCGGCTGCAAAGATACAAAATAATTGCGATCTGCAAACTTTGAACAAAAAATTTGTCAAAAAGCCGGTTCGCAGCGGTTCCTGAAAACCGGCTGTTCAATCATCGATCCCTATCAGATCGAATTTTAAATTGAACTTCAACTCAAGCCCGTTGCTTAATTTCAGTTCGTAGTCGTGCTTGTCGTAGTCTATCTCCAAGATCTTTGTGTCCGGATAGTGGGTGGCCACATGCGTTTTGATGGGTTGCGGAACAACTCCTTCGGGGACTTGCGTAAATTTGCAATTTACCTCCTTCCACATCCCTTTGCCGTCAAATTCCACTTTGTTGCCGTTGGTAAAAACGACTTCGTAACTTTTATCCAGAAACTCTGTCTCCATCTTGGCATAGGAGGTTTTTATTTCCGGAAAATAGTGAGCGATAAACCGCCGTGCGGTATCGGGGAGCTGCTCTACCGTGATCGGTTTGTCGTTGTCGGCGAACGCCGTGCCGGCAATCCCTACCAAGGCGGCCAGCAATAAGATCATTCGTTTCATGTTTTTGTACCTTTACCTGTTTGTAGACTTTTGCCTTTCTCCCAACAAAAATAGGGATAAAAACTGAAAAGAGGTTGAAATAGACTATTTTTGCAACCATGCGGGAGTGAAGTCTGTCTAAAAAACAAAAGCGACATGGAGATAAAAAATGTGGTATTTGATCTGGGTGGAGTGGTCGTTGTCTGGGATCCGGAAAAGATCAAGCGGGAGTTTCCGGGGGATAAAAGTGTGCCGGCTTTTCTCTTTGAAAAGGGATTTTTCAGCGAATACTGGACGGAGTTCGACCGGGGGATGCTGACGGAAGAGGAGTTGATCGAAAGGCTGGCGGAGCGTTCCGGCTCTGATGCCGGGGAGTGGCGCCGGCTTATCGAATACATCAAAGGTTCTCTGGTCGACCTTCCGGTGACGGACGAATTGATGCGGGATTTGAGAGAAGCCGGTTACCGCCTCTTTTGCATCTCCAACCTGTCGGTGGAATTTTACCGCTACCTGCAGGGGAGGCCCTTTTTCGACTACCTTGAAGGCAAGATCATATCGGGCATTGAAAAAGTGGTGAAACCGGATCCGGCCATCTTTACCCTCCTGTTGGAGCGCTACGGATTGAAGGCGGAAGAGACCCTCTTCATCGACGATTTGGAAGCCAACGTCAAAGCCGCCGCTGCAATGGGGTTCCGGGTAGTGCACTACACCGCCCCGCAGGAAAACAGCCGGGACATACGCAGCATGACCGGACTTAAAAAATAGAGATGCCGATCTCGGTGGTGAAGCGCTCCAGCGCTTCAATGCCCATCACCGAATTGCCGTAGGGGTTCAGTTCCGGGCTCCAGACGGCGATGCTTAACTGCCCCGGAATAATGGCGACGATCCCGCCGCCTACGCCGCTTTTTCCCGGCATACCCACCCGGAAAGCAAAATCGCCCGATTCGTCGTAAAACCCGCAGGTCAGCATCAAGGCGTTCAATCTTTTGGCCCGGCTCACGGTCAGGATCTCCTCCCGGTTGTGCGGGTTGGTCCCGTGGTTGGCCAAGAAGAGGAACGAGCGGGCCAGCTCTTCGCAATTCATGGAGATGCTGCACAGGTGGCAATAGACATCCATCAACCGCTCCACATCGTTCCGGATATTCCCGAAACTCTGCATAAAGTACCCCAGCGCCCGGTTCCGGCTGGCGTGCTCCAGTTCGGAAGCAGCTACTATTTTATCGTAATAGATGTCGTCGTTCCCCGCCAACTCCCGGACAAACTCCAGTAACGCCTCCTTGGGGCGGGGGTAGAGGTCGGACAGTTTGTCGGTCACCACCAAAGCGCCTGCATTGATAAAGGGATTGCGCGGTTTCCCCTGTTCGTATTCTAATTGTACCAGGGAATTGAACGGCGTACCGGACGGTTCCCGGCCGACATAATCCCAAAGTTGGCTTCCCAGGTGGCGTACCACCATGGAGAGGGCGAAAACCTTTGAGATGCTCTGAATGGAGAATTTTGTCCGGTAATCGCCCGTACCGGTCACTTTTCCATCTATCGTGGCGACAGCGATCCCGAACTGTTTCGGTTCCACTTCCGCCAGGGCCGGTATGTAGCTCGCTACCTTTCCTTGTCCTGAAAAAGGCAACACCTCCCGGTGTATTTTCTCAATAACTTCCTGGTAATCCATATTCATCTGTAGTGATTACTCGACTTTTAATTCTATTTTCCCTTTGGCTTTTTTTGCAGAAACTTTTATTTGGTAGTTGCCACGGGCGAGATTTTGTATGGTGTCTGTGGTGTTTCCGTGGACAACTGCAACGAGGGAGTCATTGGGAGCATGTATTCTCTGTTGGCGATTTCTTTAGATCACTCTTTTTTACCTGTTTTTTTAAGGGAATAACCTTTCTATACTCGTCCCGTATGTAGTAGATACCGTCAAAAATATGGAGCCATTTGCCCCTTTTCTTAAGAACCATGGCTGCATTAAACTCCTGATCTCTGAATCCTTCTGCAAACCGGAGAGGCTCAAAATCAATGTAGGCATAGGGGGAATTCCCGGTGGCCAAGGCGATTTGTTTTTCGAGTTCTCCGGTTTCAGCTTCCTCTTTTTCCGGGTACGTCAAGGCGAGGGAATACATTTTGTCCCCCAATCTGTCATACAAAGTTTCCCCCATACTTTGGAATCTGAAATAGAAAAGAGAGTCCGGCAGGTAGGTGGTTTGTGATATGTCCTTTGCTCCGTGGAAATTGGCGCACCAGACAATCAGTTTTTCATCGGGAAAATTCCGAGTGATCCAGAGAATATTTTCCGCCATTTGCATATCTCGGTTCCTCAGATTCAGATCTGATTTCGGATCTTCCTCCCAGGCAACCTGAGTATTCTTGTTCCTGATCCATTGCAGAATCGCTTTGAGGTCGTTGCTGCTTCCGTGTTTTGCGATCAAATGGTGTGTCGTATTGGAGATTTTATCAATGATCCTCATGTATTCGTGAAATTCCGACACACTGTTTTCTTTGTATGCAATTTTGTAAAACAACCGGTTACATCTTTCCCACGGGATTTCTTCTTTGTACTCTTTGGAGTATCTCTGCAAAATTTCCTGCGCAGCTTGAAGATCGAATATTCCGCTCCATACATCTATCCCCCAAGGTCTTATTTCACCATTGCTCATAGGAACCAGAAGAGGTTCGTTATTTTTATTCATACTGGGGAAACCCCAGAATTGAGACATGCTCCATTCTTTAACAAATTCTCTGTATGCTGGATTACCGAACAGATAAGTGGTGAGGAACGGTGCATTTTCCAAAGCAATGGATCTGAATCCTTTTTTACTCAGGTAATTTATCATGTTGCATTTTACAGTGGCCGTAACTTGGTCGTAATGTCCTTTCTCGCCCAGAATAATAACCGATTTCCGGGCAGCGATGTTGTCCAAGAAGCTAAAATCCAGCGAATCTTGCAGCGGAATGGCTTGGTTGGCTACATTCCTTTCTACAGACAGGGAGTTGTTCCAGGCAGGAGCGTTGATACGATCTTTCCGACACCCTGCGACAGCAAACAGGCAAAAGAAGAGGATGAAGAGTTGTGATTTGTACATGGTATTGATTTTAGTTCGTTTCACCATAAAAATGTGTTACGTGCAATTACAATCTATGGGGATAAAACGATACAAATATTTTCAATTAAAAATTAAGCCCTAAATAAATTCTCCATCTTAACTTCTGATTGTACTTGTCCGGAATATTCGTTCCGCTTTACACCATAGGTCGTTACCATAGTTTGGTGGATGGCCTTGCGGGTTTGGGTTTCGCGAATCAACGCCGCTTTTTTAGTACGCAGGGTCTCGTCGTATTTTTTATCGATCACAAACTCGGCGATCGAATATTTTATCTCGCAAAGGTTTATAACATGGTCGTTGCGGTCGATGAGCAAGTCAATCTGTGCGCCCGAATCGTTTCCCCGGCTTCGCCATGAAGACACATCTGTCAGTACGCCGGCAATACCCAACTGCTCTTTGATCTGCCGGATATGCGCCAGACACACCTGCTCGAAAGCATAGCCGCTCCAGGCACGATGCCGGGCGTTTTCAACGGAGTGCGTCCAGAAATGGTCGTCATTGTACCTATTGTTCCGAATAAAATTGAGGTGGAACAGGGAGAAAAAATCGACCAACTGAAATAATTTATCCCTCTCTTTTTTGCCGAAAGCGTGATAACTCCGAATAAATCCACACTGCTCCAACTCTTCAAGGGTCTTCGTAAGGTTACCACCGGGAGGTAGTTTAGTCGCCCCTATGATCTCTTCCCGGGTCAATCCCTTTGTTTTTCGGCCCAATGCCTCCACGATTTTTATGTGATTCTCAGCATTCCTAAACAGTGAAGCATACAAGCTCGAAAACTCATCCCGCAGGCTGCCATTCGGAGAAAAACAGAGTGTGTCTATGTTTTGCGCAAGGCTCAAACTTTTATCTATCAGGCTCAGGTAATAGGGCACGCCGCCAAGGATCATATAATTTTCGAGCATCTGGTAACGGCTTATTGCAATGTGGTTAGCCTTGTAGTACACCTCGCATTCGTTCAGCGTGAAAGGTTCGATATACATGCGCCGTGTAACGCGATTGTGCAGTCCCCCACGGTTTTTGATCAGATTGTTGATCATCCAACTTGTAGCCGAACCGCACACGATCAGCATAATATCGGGACGGGCAGAAGCCCAGCTATTCCAAAAATGTTCCAACGCGGAGATGAAACCGGATCGAGGTGTGTCCATCCACGGCAATTCATCGAGAAAGATCACCTTGCGGCCCCTCTGTTTGGAACTCTCCAGCAGATGCTTCAATTCCCCGAAAGCATCCAGCCAGTTATTGAATGCAGGATATTGGATGCTCCCATATGCCTGTATGGCCGTGTGGAAGTTACGAAGCTGATTTTGCATCGTCTCGTTTGCCAGTCCGGTCACATAAAACGTAAAGCTGTTTTTGAAATACTCCCTGATGAGGAACGTCTTGCCCACACGGCGACGACCATACACCGCCACAAATTCCGATTTGTCCGATTCAAGATACTTCGCAAGTTCTTCCTGCTGTGCAATTCTGCCAATTATATCCATATACTCTACTCGCTATACCCAGCCGTAAAGGTAAAAAAAATATAGTTACGGACAAGTATCGTTCATGTATTTATCCGGATCTTTGCTTTTACCTTGTTCTTATAGCTTTACACCCGGTTAACCAACTTCAATAACCGATTTCCGGGCAGCGATGTTGTCCAAGAAGCTAAAATCCAGCGAATCTTGCAGCGGAATGGCCTGGTTGGCGACATTCCTTTCCACAGACAAAGCCCCGTCCCAGGCAGGAGCGTTGATACGATCTTTCCGACATCCTGCGACGGTAAACAGGCAAAAGAAGAGGATGAAGAGGTGTGATTGGTACATGGTGTCGATTCTATCGGTATAGTCTGTGCATTCTCTGTGCATTCTTTAGTGCACCCTTCTAACGCGGTTCGAAGATCGGGTGTAGTCCGGTTGTAAATCGGTCGTAAACCGGATATAGATCCGTTATACTTCTGTGAAATCTGTTTGGGGATGCCCTTTTTTATCTCCGGGACGGCGTGGTGTGCGGCGGGAGTATTTTATCGGCAAGAGGATCAAAATATTGTGTTCCATGGGAGGGGTGTTGGAGGCGAGGATTATTTTTTCCGGTTTTGGATACAATCTACGGGATTGGTTTTATTTTCAGAAGGGGAAAGGGTGTTTTTTTTGTGAGGGGGATTGGGGATTATTCAGAAGTAGATTTTTTGACGGTAAACATTGCCAGAGCGAAGCGGCTCTGCATGTCCATGTAAAGATCTCAGCACGTGCCGATCAAGCGGCGGATCTCCTCCTCTGAGAAACGCTCCGTACAGTTTTCCGAATTGAATTCAAAGCCCGGTTCGACCTGGCGGGCGGAGTGGTGCCGCTTGTACAATTCCGCGTCGGCGTACGGAGGGACGATGATGTAAAAGGCGTCGGTTTCCAAGGTGTGGTAGGAGTCGTAACGGGTGATCATCTCCTCGTATAGTTTTTCTCCGGGGCGCAAACCTGCGATGCGGACCTCCGCCCTGGGGGCTACGGCCCTGGCGACGGTCAGGATGTTGTACGATTTGAGCCGGGGGGCGAAGATCTCCCCGCCCAGGCTTTTCCGGGCCACTTCCCAGGCTATCCGGACACACTCCTCCAGCGTAGCCATAAAACGGGTCATGCGGGGATCGGTCACCGGAAGCACCCCCTCTTCCCGGGCTTTCTTTACAAAGAATGGGATCACCGTCCCCTGCGAGCCGAACATGTTCCCGTACCGGATGACTGCCGTTTTCAATTCCGGATGACTTTTTCCGGCCCCTACAAACAGCTTTTCCGCCAGCATCTTGCTGGCCCCGTACGCATTGTTGGCCAGGGAGGCCATGTCGGTGGAGAGGGCGATGATGCGCGGGCAGCCGTTCCCGACGGCGGCATCGATCACGTTCCGGGCTCCGATGATGTTGGTCTGAACGGCTTTCCAGGGATCCTCCTCCGCCTCGGAGACCAACCGGACAGCGGCCGTATGGACAATAACATCCGCTTCCCGGGCCGCTTTTGCAACATCCGGGAAGGAGGCGATATCTCCGCTGACAAAACGGAGCGGGCTTTTTCCGAATGCCTCCGCCATGGCCCGTTGTTTGCCGGTGTCCCGGGAGAAGATGACGATCTCTTTTACCCCCGGATAGTGCGAAAGCGCCATCTCGGTGAATTTCCGGCCAAAGGCTCCGGTACCGCCGGTAATAACAATTCTTTTATTTGTGAACATGTCAGGTTGTTTTAAGGTTTCGGTAGGAAGATTTTCCGGTGATCCGGTAAAAGCGCAGGTATAACAATACGCCGGTCAGCGTCAATCCGACCGGATATCCCAGCCAGATGCCGTTGATGCCCCACTGCAAGGTAAAACCGCAAAAATAGCAGACAGGCAGTGCAATGAGCAGGTAGCCGGCAAAAGAGCGCACAGCCATCGCTACCACGTCGTTCACCCCGCGCAAGGCATTGGCGAAAGCGATCTGCAACGCATCCCCGAACTGAAAGGTCAGCAGAAAGAGTATCAATACCGAAACCATTTGCAAGACCTCTTCCGACTCTGTAAACAGCCCGCCGACGGAGTTCCGGCACAGGAAAAGCGCCGCCGAAACGAGCACAGCGAGGCAGAGGATGAGGTGATAACCGGCTACGGCGCTCCGCCGGACATTGATCCGGTCGTCCCGGCCGAAGAAGTAGCTGGCTCGGACAGCGATGGCCGCGCCGACCCCGTAGTAGACCATAAATCCCAACGTCGAGAGAGAGACGACGATCTGGTGGGCGGCCAACGCTACGCTGCCCAGCCAGCCGACCATTACACCGGTTACGCTGAACAGGCCGGTTTCCAAGCCCATCTGCATCCCGATCATCCACCCCATTTTGTTCAGGGAGAGGAGATCTTGCCGGTTGTAACCGCTGTGCCGGTATCCGACCAGATAGCGGCGGTAACGGATGTAGCGGTAAAAAAGCACGGTGAACGCCACGAACATCAATACCCGGGCGATCAGCGTGGAGATACCCGCTCCCACAACCCCCATCGCCGGGAATCCCGATTTTCCGTAGATCAGGATGTAATTTCCAATGATATTCAGCACGTTGGCAGACAACATGATGTACATGGGGGTACGGGTGTCGGTGATCCCGTCGGCGAATTGCTTGAATGCATTGAACAGCATGAGGAAGATCAGCGAGGCCAGTTGCAGCAGGAAGTAGGGGCGGATCAACGGTAGCAACTCTTCGGGTTGCCCCATGCTGTCGACATACAGGTACAGGATGCCCATCAACAGGGTCAGGAGTACTCCTACACAGCCGTTTACCAGCAAACTGTTTCGCAGCAGCCGGCCGATCTTGAAGGGATCCCGCCGTCCGAACAACTGGCCGACCAACGGGGTTAAGCCGTAGGAAAAACCGAGGCCGAAGAGGATCGGGAGGTTGAACACACTGTTGACGAAGGAAGCGGCAGCCAGGTCGGGGGTGCCGTACCGCCCTACCATGATGTTGTCCGCCAGTCCGACCAAAACAATCCCCAATTGTCCGATGACAATGGGAACCCCTATCCGGATCAGCGCCCGGTAGTGTTCCCGGAAACAGGAAAAATAGTTCATCGTTCGAAAATATCTCTTTTTTGGTAAACCGGCAATCAAAATCGCGGAAATTGCTTATCTTGCATCGTTATTCAGTTTGTTATGATCAGATACATCTCCTCTCTGTTACCGGCGTTGCTTGCAACGGTTACGCTTTCCGCCGCCACCCCGCTTCTGGACCAACTCCGCACTATTCCTGCCGTGAGCGGCATCCGGGAAGCGACCGTCGCCCCGTTCGGGGCCTATTATGAGTTCTGGTTCGAGCAACCGGTAGACCACGCGCAGCCGGCCGGCGCTACGTTTAAACAACGGGTGCTGCTGGGGCACAAAAAAACGGATGCTCCGGTCGTGGTGGAGTTACAGGGCGGCCCCATCGAGTTTCCTGATGAGGGGGAGTTTCCGGGCGAAGGGGAGCTCTCCGGCCTGTTGAAGGGCAATCAGCTAATCATCGAACACCGCTTTTTTGCCGGCAGTACGCCCGAAAATGGAGCTATTCCCTGGGAACACCTCACCATCCGGCAGGCGGCCGCGGATCAGCACGCTATTATTGAGGCGATTAAAGCGCAGCTCTACCCGGACAGCAAGTGGATCACAACGGGGCGTGGCCCGGGGGGGCAGGCCGCCATCTTCCACCGCTATTTCTATCCGGAGGATGCGGATGTTACTGTTCCGTATGCAGCGCCCCTGAACCTGGACCGCGTGGACCCGCGGATCGGGAAGTTCCTGGATAAGATCGGTTCCACCAAGATCTCCGTTGCGGCTGTGGTGTTCGGGGGAAAGGTCGATTGGGCGTGCAAGTGGAGCGTCCACGATTTCCAGGCGCTTTGTTTGGAACAGCTGGACAGGTTGTTGCCGATCATTGCGGAGATGGTACAGGACCGCGGATATACTTTTGAAACGGTGGGAGGTTTGGAACGCGCCGTGCAACTGCTTGTTCTGGAGTACCAATTTTCCTTCTGGCGGCAGGGGTATCATTGCGGAAGTATCCCCGATATCGGAGACGATGCGGAGTTGGTAGCCGACCATCTGCTTCAGGTGTCCGATCCGGCGTTTTTTGACGACAGACACCTGGCAGAACGGCAACCTTTTTTTTACGCAGCTTTCACGGAAACCGGCCTTTACGATTACAACCCCAAGCCGTTCCGGAAGTTCCTGCCGGATAAAGGACCGATTACGTTTGATTTTGCCTTGCCGCCCGGAGTGGAACGGAGGCCTTTCAACAAAACGCAGATGGAAGAGATCAACCGTTGGTTGCAAACCGATGCGGAGAGGATGCTTTTTATATACGGTGCTTTAGATCCCTGGACGGCTACCGCTGTCGATCTGAAACAGAACGGAAAATGCCAGAAATACCTGCAGGGAAGCGCGTATCACAATTGCCGGATCGCTAATTTTGAGGGGCCTTCCAAGCTGGGGATCCTGGAAACTCTGAAAGAGTGGCTGGCGCAATGATCAGTTGCGGGAGGCGAGCGCCCGGAGGATCACGGCAGTAGCACCTAATTGGCTGTTTACGTATTCGCGGGCTTTGGCGCCGGCTGTTTCCCGGATCGCATCGGAGGTGGTCAGGGTGTCCAACAACTCTTTTAACTCATCGGCAGTCCGGACGGAAAAAGCTCCGCCGGACTCTTTTAACGCGATCGCTTCCCGGAATTTTTCGTATTTCGGCCCGAACAGCACGGGAATGCCGTATACGGCCGCTTCCAGCGTGTTGTGTATTCCGGCGCCGAATCCTCCGCCGATGTAGGCGATTTTCCCATATCGATAGATGGAGGAGAGCAATCCGATGCTGTCGATGATCAATATGCCGGCGTTTTCTCCTGCTGTATACCGGCTGAGCCGGACTGCCGGTTTCCGGCATTTTTCCGTTATGGAGCGGAGGTGGGTTTCGTGGATTTCGTGCGGGGCGATGATCAGTTTGTACGGGCCGGAGTAGTCGTTTATGTAGGCCAAAAGCAACTCTTCGTCCGGCCCCCAGGTGCTTCCGCAGATCAGGGCGGGCGCTCCGTCGAGGAATGATTCGACTTGTTCTATGCGCAGGGCATCTGCGGCGATCTGTTTGACGCGGTCGAAACGGGTGTCGCCTGTTTGTTTTGTCTGTTGTACGCCGATGGAGGCGAGTAGCCGCACGGATTCGCTGTCTTGTACGAACAAGCGGGTAAAGTATTCCAACATGCGGCGGTGCAGGCGCCCCCACTTTTTGAAGAAGGGCTGTTCCGGCCGGAAGATGGCTGATATCAGGTAGGTGGGGGTGTGGCGGCGATGGAGTTGGTGCAGGTAGTTGTACCAGAATTCGTATTTGATGAATACGGCAGCAGCGGGTTGTAAGGTTTGAACGAAGAAGCGGGCGTTGGAGGGGGTGTCGGCCGGCAGGTAGAGGATGTGGTCTGCTCCGGTGTAGTTTTTCCGGATTTCGTAGCCGGAGGGTGAGAAGAAGGTGAGCAGGATCCGGGTTTCCGGCTCTTGCTGTTTTAGTGCTTCTATGACCGGCCGCCCTTGTTCGAATTCTCCTAAGGAAGCTGCGTGAAACCACACCAGCCGTCCCTTTCCCGTTGCTATTTCCCGGATCTTTCCCCGCAATCCTTTCCGCCCTTTTACCCAAAGTTTCGCTTTGGCGTTGAAAAGGGCCGCTAAATGAATGCCCGCCGTATACATGGCGATCCCTAAATTATACAGTCCTGTCATACAAACTTTTTGAAGAGCGAAGATAGTGTAAGTCGAGAGAAAACGCAAACTCGCTTGTAACGATTACTCCCAGCTTTCCCTATATTTGTGAAAAAGGAACTGTTATGGCAACGTGGGAGATTTAAAACAGACTCAAAACTAACGAAAGTATCTTATATGGAACTACTCATCATACAAAACAAAATTTACGAGATACGCGGACAAAAAGTGATGCTGGATTTTGATTTGGCAGAAATGTATCAGGTAAAGACGAAGGTGTTAAATCAGTCCGTCAAAAGGAATATACAACGATTTCCAAGTGATTTTATGTTTCAATTGTCAAAGGAAGAGTGGGAAAACTTGATGTCACAGTTTGTGACTTCAAGTTGGGGAGGTACAAGAAAATTACCGCATGTGTTTACGGAACAGGGTATTGCAATGCTTTCGGGGCTTTTGAACAGCGAAGTGGCTATAGCTGTAAATATCAGTATTATGCGTGCATTTGTTGCCGTTCGTCAACTTATACTCAATCCTCCGGCATCACAAGTGGCAGAACTTGAAAAACGGATGCAGAAGTTGCAGGAATATGTAGAAGACGTATTTGCTGATTACAATGATATCAACGAAGAAACCCGCATACAATTGGAGTTGATCAATGAAGCGCTCGCAGAACTGCAAGTAAAAAACAGAGGATCAAACCGGGAACGTCCGGTGATTGGTTTTAAAATATGATGAGAATACCAGATAGAATTGGTTACAGCACAAGGGTGTTGTTCAAATCTTTTATTATCTTTGTGCCGTTAAATGTGGAAAGATTTGGCTGATTGCAACCACAGAAAAAAATTGCTAAAATGCATGCTTCTGAAAAACAACCATCCAGTATTTCCCTGAGTATTAATTTGTGATCCCGCTACCGGGCCTGTGCTTGGTGTTGGGTCTGAAATCTAAATCAACATGGGATATTTATTTACTTCCGAATCCGTATCCGAAGGCCACCCGGACAAAGTGGCAGACCAGATCTCCGATGCCGTTCTGGACAAGATCCTCGCTTTTGACCCCGAAGCAAAGGTCGCTTGCGAAACCCTTGTAACTACCGGACAGACTGTTATTGCCGGAGAGATCAAAACAAAAACGTATGTGGACATTCCGATGGTGGCCCGCGAGGTCATCAACGAGATCGGGTACACCAAGAGCGAGTACATGTTCGACGGCAGCAGTTGCGGCGTGTTGCTGGCTGTGCACGAACAGTCGCCCGACATCAACCGCGGAGTGGTGCGGGAAGAGCCGATGGACCAGGGTGCCGGCGACCAGGGCATGATGTTCGGGTACGCTTGCAACGAAACCGATAACTACATGCCGCTTCCCCTGGAACTGTCGCACCTGCTGCTCTACGAACTGGCCCGGCTCCGCAAAGAGGGGCAACACATGAAGTACCTCCGCCCCGACTCCAAGTCACAGGTAACCGTAGAGTACGGAGAGAACGGAAAACCGCAACGCATCCACACCATTGTGGTATCGACCCAGCACGATGATTTTATCCTGCCGGTGAACGAATCCTCCGAAGCCCAATTGCAGGCGGACGAAGCGATGGTGGAGTGGATCCGGAAAGACATTATCGACATCCTGCTTCCGCGGGTAAAAGCCCAATTGCCTCCACGGGTACAGGCGCTGTTCGATAAGGATCTGATCCTCTACGTCAACCCGACGGGTAAATTTGTCATCGGCGGTCCCCACGGAGATACCGGGCTGACCGGCCGCAAGATCATAGTGGACACTTACGGTGGGAAAGGTGCACACGGCGGTGGGGCCTTTTCCGGGAAAGACCCTTCGAAGGTAGACCGTTCGGCCGCTTACGCCGCCCGCCACATTGCAAAGAACATGGTGGCCGCGGGGGTTGCAGAGGAGATGCTGATCCAGATATCTTACGCTATTGGGATAGCCTGTCCGGTAGGGATATTTGTAAATACGTACGGGACGGCGAAAGAGGGCTTGACGGATACACAGATCGCGGAAAAGATCCCCGAACTCTTTGACCTCCGGCCGAAAGCCATTGAGGAGCGCCTGAAACTGCGCAATCCGATCTACAAGGAGACGGCCAGCTACGGACACATGGGGCGTACTCCCCGCACGGTGAAAAAGGTGTTCACGTCCAACTATTGGGATACCGTAGAAACGGAGGTAGAGCTTTTTACCTGGGAGAAATTGGATTATGTAGACGCCATCAAAAAAGCCTTTTAATGAGGTTTTGAACAAAAAAAGAGTTGCTGTACGGCAACTCTTTTTTTTGTTTAAAAACGGATGTCTTCTTAATTTCTTCTGCCCATATAGATCAGAATATAATACAACAAAGTCGCTAAAGAGGAGAGGGCTGCGATCACATAGGTATAGGCGGCCCATTTCAAAGCGTTCTGTGCATACCCGTGGGTCTGGGAGGTGGTGATGCCGCTGGTGCGGAGCCACGAAAGCGCCCGGTGGCTGGCATCGATCTCCACCGGCAGCGTGATAAAGCTGAACAGGGTGGTGGTGGCGAACAGGATGATACCTGCCAGCAGCAACTGGGGAAATGTGTTCACGAGCAGGATTTCCGCCAACAGGATCCACTGTACCCAATGTGAGGCGAAGCTGACAACCGGCACCAGGGCCGAGCGCATTTGCAGCATGCTGTACGCTTTGGCGTGCTGCACGGCGTGCCCGCATTCGTGTGCGGCGACGGCAGCCGCAGCGATGCTGTTCCCGTTGTACACCTCCTGGCTTAAATTGATCGTGCGGTCTTTGGGATTGTAATGGTCGGTCAGGCGTCCTTGCACACTGCCGATCTTCACTCCGCTGATGCCGTTGTCCCGCAACATTTTTTCGACTACCTCCCGCCCGGTCAGCCCGTTAGCGGTCGGGATCTTTGAATATTTTTCAAATTTACTTTTCAACTGGCTGTTGATCAACCAGCCCAAGAGCATAAAGGCAATAAAAATAACCCAGATCATCATTGTTCTTTGTATTTATGGTGTTTCATTTTTCAACACACAAAGGTACAAAAATCATGCCGATCGACAAAACGAACAAAAATTGCCAAGTGTGGTGAGCGGTGTTGTTGTTTTTTCCAAATATTGTGATTATTTTGGGAACGCTTTTTCAAAACCTGAAGAAGCGGCATAGAATCATTAAAAACTATTTACAACCATGAAAACCTATAGTCCGAATGAGATCAAGAACATCGCTCTCGTAGGCAGTGCCGGTTCCGGAAAAACCACACTTGCTGAAGCGATGATGTACGAGGGCGGGGTCATCCCGCGCAGAGGTAGCGTATCTGCCAAGAACACCTCCTCCGATTACCGGCCTGTTGAGCAGGAGTACGGCTCTTCCGTTTTCCCGGCGGTATTGTACGCAGAGTGGAAAGAGCAGAAACTGAACTTTATCGATACTCCGGGGGCTGATGATTTTGTGGGGGGCGTTATCTCTGCGCTGGAAGTAGCCGACTCCGCTGTTATGGTGGTGAATGCCGTAAAAGGGGTCGAAGTAGGGACCGAGATCACGGCCCGGAACGTCAAGAAGAAAAGCAAGCCGATGATCCTCATTGTAAACCAGCTGGACCACGAAAAGGCTAATTTTGAACAGACGATGGAGCAGATCAAAGCTTCGTTCGGGCCGAAAGCGGTGCAGATCCAGTATCCGGTCAATCCGGGCACAGGTTTTAACCGGGTGGTGGATGTTCTGAAAATGGAGATGTACCAGTGGAAACCGGAAGGTGGAAAACCGGACGTACTGCCCATCCCCGCCGAGGAACGGGAGAAAGCCAACGAACTGCACAACGCTCTGGTGGAAGCGGCTGCCGAAAACGACGAAAAACTGATGGAACTCTATTTTGAAAAAGGCAGCCTGACGGAGGACGAAATGCGTGCGGGGATCCGGGCCGGCCTGATCAAACGGGATATGTTCCCGGTCTTTTGCGTATCCGCCGAAAAAGACATGTGCGTGCGCCGTTTTATGGAGTTCCTGGTCAACGTGGCGCCCAGTGCGGCATCTATGCCGGGCCGCATTACCATAAACGGAGAATTGGTACCTTACAATGAAAAAGGCCCGCTTTCCGTTTTTGTTTTTGCGACGACGATCGAACCGCATTTGGGTGAGATCAGTTACTTCAAGGTCATGTCCGGCACCCTGAAAGAGGGGGACGACCTGAACAACATGACGAACGGGACTAAAGAGCGCTTTTCGCAGCTTTTCGCCGTCGCCGGTAAAAACCGCAACAAGGTGACGGAGTTGCGGGCCGGGGATATCGGCGCGACGGTAAAACTGAAAAACACCAAGAACGGAGATACCCTGAACGAGAAAGAGTGCGAATACAAATTTTCCGGTTTTAAATACCCGGAACCGCGCTACCGGACAGCCGTGAAGGCCGTCGACAAAAACGACGACGAAAAGGTAACCGAGGTGCTCTACCGGATGCACGAGGAGGATCCCTCCCTGTTGGTGGAGTATTCCAAGGAGCTGAAACAGTTGATCGTATCGGGCCAGGGAGAGTTCCACCTGAATACGATGAAGTGGCGCATGGGACACAACGACAAGCTGGAGATCGAGTTTGTAGCGCCGAAGATCCCGTACCGGGAAACCATCACCCACTACGCCCAGGCCGATTACCGCCACAAAAAACAGTCCGGGGGTGCCGGGCAGTTCGGAGAGGTGCACATGGTAGTCGAACCGTACGAGGAGGGGATGCCGGAACCGGTTACATACAAGATCGGAGGGGTGGATACCAAGATCAGTGTCAAAGGGAAAGAGGAGCACGAGCTGCCCTGGGGCGGAAAATTACTCTTTTACAACTGCATTGTGGGCGGTGTCATCGAAGCCCGTTTTATGCCCGCTATCCTGAAAGGGATCATGGAGAAGATGGAAGAGGGTCCGTTGACAGGTTCGTATGCCCGGGACATCCGGGTGTGTGTGTACGACGGGAAAATGCACCAGGTGGACTCCAATGAAATTTCGTTCCGTTTAGCCGGGCGGCACGCTTTTAGTGAAGCGTTCAAAAAAGCCAATCCGAAGGTGCTGGAGCCGATCTACGATGTAGAGGTGCTGGTGCCGGAAGAGGACATGGGGGATGTGATGGGCGACCTGCAAACCCGCCGCGCCATGATCATGGGTATGGATACCGACAGCGGTTTCCAGAAGATCCTGGCCAAAGTACCGTTGAAAGAGATGCAACGCTACTCCACCGCTTTGAGTTCCATTACGGGCGGCCGCGCTACCTTCTCCATGAAGTTCTCCGGTTACGAAAAAGTGCCGGCGGAGATTCAGGATGAATTGTTGAAGAGCTACAAAGAATCGGACGACGACGAATAGAAGTGATTTTTTCTCGTGATGAAGAGAGGGGCTGTCCTGGAGGTGAACTTGGGGGCGGCCTCTTTCGATTTATAACCAAAATGCCTACCTTTGTCAGGTAACTATGCACCTCTTTTACACACCGGACATCCAGGGCGACGCCTACACCTTGTCTGCGGACGAGTCCAAGCATTGTGTCCGGGTGTTGCGTTTGGCGGAAGGGGCGGAGGTGGTACTGGTGGACGGTGCGGGCGGCTGGTATCGCTGCACGATTGACCGGGCTGACGCAAAGGGGTGTCGGGTGCGGGTGCTGGAGAAACAGGCCGGCTATGGGAAGCGTCCGTTCCGGTTGCACCTGGCGGTAGCTCCAACTAAAAACAGCGACCGGACGGAGTGGATGCTGGAGAAGTGTACTGAGATTGGAACGGACAGGTTTACCTTGCTCCGTACGGCCCGTTCGGAGCGGAAAACGGTCAACGACGAGCGCCTGGAAAAGGTGATCATTGCAGCGATGAAACAGTCCCTGAAAGCTTATAAGCCGGAGTGGAACGGGATGACAGACTTCCGGGAGATCGTCCGGAAGGGTTCCGAACCCCGGAAATTCATTGCTCATTGCGGCGAAGGCGAAAAAGCCCGGTTGGAAGAGGTCTACGCTCCGGGAGAGGATGCATTGATCCTGATCGGGCCGGAAGGGGACTTCTCCCCGGAAGAGATCGCTTTGGCGACAGAAGCCGGTTTTATTCCCATTACGTTGGGAGAAAGCCGGTTGCGTACAGAGACGGCGGGTATTGTAGCCTGTCACAGTATCCATTTTTTAAACAAACGGTAACCTATCATGGAAAATTTGCTTCGGATCGCATTGATCGTGGCGTTGTTTCTCTTTCTGCCCCGCTGGATGTGGGGACAGGAGACCAAAACCCGGATCGCATTGTTGAAATACAAGGGAGGCGGGGACTGGTATGCCAACCCGACGGCGCTTCCCAACCTGATCCGCTTTTGCAACGAGAACTTGAAAACCGGCCTGGCCCCTGAGCCGGCTACCGTGGAACCGGGCAGCCGGGAGATCTTCAACTATCCTTACCTGCACATGACCGGCCACGGAAACGTTGTGTTTACTCCGGTCGAAGCCAAAAACCTCCGGGACTACCTGTTGGCCGGCGGTTTTTTGCACGCCGACGACAACTACGGTTTGGAACAACCTTTCCGGCGGGAATTGAAAAAGATCTTTCCGGAGGACGAATTGACGGAGTTGCCTTGGGACCACCCCATTTTCAACCAGAAATACACTTTCACCAAAGGATTGCCCAAAATCCACGAGCACGACAACAAACGGCCGCAAGCCTTCGGTATTGTAAAAGAGGGGCGTTTGGTGGTGCTGTTTACGTATGAAACGGACCTGGGTGACGGCTGGGAAGATCCGGAGGTACATAACGATCCGGAAACCAAACGGTTGGATGCCTTGCGAATGGGAGCTAATATCATCTCTTACATCTTCCGGAACTGATGTGTCTTTTTGTCGCAAAAGCAAGGCGATATGGCGACAAATTGACGGGGAATCTGTAAAAATTACCTTGAAACCTTTCAGAATGTGAATCGGTATACCCTTTGTGTTTTACCGGATCAGAAAGGAGATTTAATTATGCAAACAGACAACTATACCATCAAATCGCAGGAGGCCTTGCAGAAAGCGGTGCAGCTTGCACAATCCGGCGGACAACAGGCTATTGAAACCGGACATTTGCTGAAAGCCCTGCTGGAGGTCGGCGAGAATGTTACGAAGTTTATTTTCAACAAATTGGGGGTGAATACTCCGGCCCTCTCGGCGGCGTTGGAGCGGATTGTGGACGGGTACCCGAAAGTATCGGGGGGGGGAGCCTACCTCTCGCGGGAGAGCAACAAGGCGCTGGAAAAAGCAGCCCGGTTCGCCGGGGAAATGGGAGACCAGTATGTCTCCCTGGAACACATCCTGCTGGGATTGCTGGAAGAGAAGGATCCGGTGTCGCAACTGCTGAAGGACAGCGGCATGACGGAGAAAGATACCAAAGCTGCGATTGCGGAACTCCGCAAAGGATCGAAAGTAAACTCGCAATCGGCGGAAGATACTTACGACTCCCTCGGCCGTTACGCGATTAATCTGAACGAAAGGGCCCGGAACGGAAAATTGGACCCGGTCATCGGGCGGGACGACGAGATCCGGCGGGTGTTGCAGATCCTGTCGCGCCGCACCAAAAACAACCCCATCCTGATCGGGGAGCCGGGCGTCGGTAAGACGGCGATAGCCGAAGGGCTGGCGCAACGGATCGTCAACGGGGATGTTCCCTCCAACCTGACCTCTAAAAACATCTACTCTCTGGATATGGGCGCTCTGATCGCCGGGGCGAAATATAAGGGGGAGTTTGAAGAGCGGTTGAAATCGGTGGTGAATGAGGTGATCGCTTCCGATGGCGAGATCATCCTGTTTATCGACGAAATCCACACACTGGTAGGCGCCGGGAAATCGGACGGGGCGATGGATGCCGCCAACATCCTGAAACCTGCGCTGGCCCGGGGCGATCTGCGGGCGATCGGGGCGACCACCCTGAACGAATACCAGAAGTATTTTGAACAGGACAAGGCTTTGGAGCGCCGTTTCCAGAAGGTGATGATCGAAGAGCCCGACGTTATGAGTGCCATCAGCATCATGCGGGGATTGAAGGAGCGGTACGAGAACCACCACAAAGTGCAGATCACGGACGATGCGATCATTGCTTCCGTGGAGCTGTCCCACCGCTACATCTCCGACCGTTACCTGCCGGACAAGGCGATCGACCTGGTGGACGAAGCGGCGGCCCGCCTCCGGATGGAGATGAACTCCGTGCCGGAGGAGATCGACGAATTGGACCGGAAGATCATGCAGTTGCAGATCGAGCAGGAGGCGCTGAAACGGGAGGGGAAGAGTAAAAAGTTGGAAGACATCAAAGAGGAGTTGGCCAATTTGACCGAAGAACGGACTCGGTTGCGCGCCCGGTGGGAGTCCGAACGTTCGCTGATCGACGAGATCCAGAAAAACAAGGACGCCATTGAGCAGTATAAATTTGAAGCTGCCCGGGCAGAACGGGACGGGGATTATGGTAAGGTAGCCGAGTTGCGCTACGGAAAAGTTAAAGCAGCGGAAGAGCAAATTGAAAAATTGACGGAGAAACTGGCGGAACGCAAGAACGGGGAGTCTCTGCTCCGGGAGGAGGTAACGGCTGACGACATTGCTACGGTGGTTTCCAAGTGGACGGGTATCCCGGTGAGCCGGATGATGCAGAGTGAACGGGAGAAGTTGCTTACGTTGGAACAGGAGCTACACAAACGGGTTGTGGGGCAGGAGGTGGCCATTGCGGCGCTGGCGGATGCGGTGCGGAGGAACCGGGCCGGTTTGCAGGATGCCAAACGGCCCATCGGCTCCTTTATTTTCCTCGGTACGACCGGGGTCGGTAAGACTGAATTGGCTAAGGCGTTGGCGGAGTTTCTGTTCGACGACGAGGGGCAGATGACCCGGATCGATATGTCGGAGTACCAGGAACGCCATTCGGTTTCCCGCCTGATCGGCGCGCCTCCGGGCTATGTGGGGTACGACGAAGGGGGGCAGTTGACGGAAGCGGTGCGCCGGAAACCCTATTCGGTCATTCTGCTGGACGAGATTGAGAAGGCGCACCCCGATGTGTTCAACATCCTGCTTCAGGTGTTGGACGATGGGCGGCTCACCGACAACAAAGGCCGGGTGGTCGATTTTAAGAACACCCTTATCATCATGACCTCCAACATCGGCGCTCACCTGATACAGGAGCAATTGAAGGAGTTGAACGACAAGAACCGGGAGGAGTTATTGGACAAGACCAATGCGGAGGTGTTTGAGTTGTTGAAACAGACCATCCGCCCGGAGTTCCTGAACCGGATCGACGAGATCATCATGTTTACGCCTTTGCAGAAAGGGGAAATCGTGGAGATTGTCCGCCTGCAGGTCAATGGGGTGAACAAGATGCTGGCAGCCAACGGGATTGTGTTGGAGGTGACCGACAAGGCGGTGGAGTGGATCGCCGGAGAGGGCTTCGATCCGCAATTCGGCGCCCGTCCGGTCAAGCGGGTCATTCAGCGCAACCTGCTGAACGACCTTTCCAAACAGATCCTTGCCGAAAAGGTCTCCCGCGACAGTCACATTCTTGTGGATGTGGAGGACGGGCAGTTGGTTTTTCGAAACAAGTAAGGCTTTCTATCTAAAAGAATATTACTTGGGAATAGGAGTGGAGATATTACCGATAACCGTCCTTCTCTTACAGATTTTCCCAAAGTTGTAGTCCTTTTACGACTCGATTTGATAATATTTGCCATCCTTTTATTACATAGAATGATGATATTTGCCGTCCTTTTATTACATTTGCAGAAAATTGATGCGCTATGTTTTACAGGAATGCACTTGTCGATCTAAGAAATTGGGCAGAAAAGGATACTCGTAAGCCATTGGTATTACGGGGGGCCAGGCAGGTAGGTAAGACCACACTTGTCGATGAATTTGCAAAGGAATTCGACGTTTACCTGAAATTGAACCTCGAAAAGGAGAACGACCGCGCCCTGTTTGAGCAAAACCTCGACATCAAAAATTTACTCACGGCGATATACCTTTTGAAGAATCAGCCGAAAACAGATGGACGCACCCTGATCTTCATCGACGAGATTCAGAATTCACCCAAAGCGGTCGAGCAGTTGCGCTATTTTTATGAGGAATTGCCGAATGTTCACGTCATCGCCGCGGGCTCGCTGTTGGAATCACTGATCAACCGCAAGAAGAAAAAGATAGAGTTCCCGGTCGGCAGGGTCGAGTATTTGCCCGTCCGTCCCTGTTCGTTCAACGAGTTTTTAGGGGCGATAGGCGAGACTCAGCTCCAGCTGGTTCACGCCGAAGCAACAATACCCGAAGTGTTGCACGGTAAGGTAATGGCACTTTTTAACACCTATACGCTCATCGGTGGCATGCCGGAGGTCGTGAATGAATACTCGAAAAAACAGGATATCGTTGCGCTACAGGACGTTTACGAATCACTGCTGACCGGCTACCGCGATGATGTTGAGAAATACGCCGAAGACAGCGAGAGTCGACAAAACCTCTTACGCCACATTCTGCAAACGGGCTGGGCCTATGCTGCCCAGCGCATCACTTTCGAGCGTTTCGGAAATTCCAATTACCGTTCACGAGAGATGGGAGAGGCATTCCGAACGTTGGAGAAGACGATGCTGATGGAGTTGGCATATCCGACCACTTCGACAATGATACCTATTATCGGTGAAAAAAGCCGCGCTCCGAAATTGTTATGGATCGATACAGGGCTGGTCAACTATTCGGTTGGGATACAAAAGGAGTTGTTTGGAATGAAGGACATTAGCGATGCTTGGCGGGGCCTGGTCGCCGAGCATATCGTGGGGCAGGAGTTACTTTCTGCCGAAAAGCGGCTGTCGTATAAACCTTCGTTCTGGGTGCGGGATGCCGCCGGGTCATCGGCAGAGGTCGATTATGTCATCCAGCTTTCGGATAAGGTTATCCCCATTGAAGTAAAGTCGGGAGCCAATTCGCGCCTGCGCTCATTGCACCAGTTTATGGAAAAAGCTCCGCACAGGACAGCCATTCGTTTTTGGACGAATCCCGCCTCAGTAGATGTTGTGACGACACCAGGGGGCAAAGAGTTCACGCTCCATAACCTGCCGTTCTACTATGCCTCGAAGATCGCTAAACTTGTAGATGTTGAAATTACAGGATCTGTTTGATCTCTGCTTCTTCCTGTTCGCTGAAAGCGATGTTTTCAACAGCTTTTAGATTGTCTTTCAGTTGGTTGACGGAACTGGTCCCAATGAGGACGCTGGTGACCCGTTCGTCTTTTAGCAACCAGGAGAGCGCCATTTGCGCCAGGGTTTGCCCCCGGCGGGCGGCGAGTTCATTCAGGCGGCGGGCCTTTCCGGTTTGCTCCTCCGTCACCTGCTCCTGTTTCAGGAAGCCGGTGGGACGGGCAGCCCGGGAACCGGCCGGAATGCCGTTCAGGTAGCGGTCGGTCAGCAGGCCTTGCGCCAGGGGAGAGAAGGCGATCAGGCCTACCCCTTCTTGTTGCAACACCTCCAACAACCCCTCCTCCACGTGCCGGTCGAACAGGGAGTAACGCTCCTGTTGGATCAGACAGGGTGTGCCGGCTTCCCGCAACAGCCGGATCATCTGTTGCGCCTGTCCGGCGGGGTATTTGGAAAGGCCGACGTAGAGCGCTTTCCCCTGCCGGACGATGTCCGACAGGGCGGAGGCGGTTTCTTCCAACGGAGTGTGCGGATCGGGGCGGTGGGAGTAAAAAATATCCACGTACTCCAATCCCATCCGCCGCAGGCTTTGGTTGATCCCGGCCAGCAGGTGTTTCCGGCTTCCCCAATCCCCGTAAGGCCCCGGCCACATCTCGTGCCCGGCTTTGGTGGAGACGATCCACTCGTCGCGGTAGCGTCCCAATCCCTGTTTGAGAATTTTGCCGAAGTTCTCTTCGGCCGAACCGGGGGGAGGGCCGTAATTATCGGCCAGATCAAAATGGGTCACCCCGCTGTCAAAAGTGGCGTGGATAATTTCGATAAAATGTTCGAACCGGTCTACGCGGCCAAAGTTGTGCCACAATCCGAGCGAAATGGCCGGTAACAGTAAACCGCTCTTGCCGCACCGGCGGTATGGCATCTTTTCGTAACGGGAGTTTTCGGGGGTATACATATAATCGTTTTTCTATTATCGGGTGATCCGGAACCAATCCGCTTCCACTTCGGTCTTCACCTCGATCTCCAACGGATGTTCCAACTCCTCCTTCCACTCCCGGACATAGGCGAACCACGCTTCCGGCGTTTTGTAGCCGAAGCTCTCTTTCAGGGAGGTGAAGACGGTGTGGTGGCGGAGGTATTTTTCGCCCGGTGCGGAGAGCGTATAGAGGTAGTTCGGCTTGTCCTTCACCTCCTCCCGGACGTACCGGGTGGGAATCCAGGTCGCCAATCCGACCGTCTCTTTGGCGTATTTCACGGTGTCGTTGACCGGCCAGTCTGTGCCCCAACAGGCGATCAGCCCCCGGTGGTCGGAGTAGGAGAGGGAGCCTTCGATGTCCTGTACGCCCGTACAGAACAACTCCTCCCGCAGTGGTTCGTCGAAGAAGGTTTCCACGGTCAGGTCCCGGTGGCCGGCATACAGGAGGTAGCGGTGGGTCAGGTTCAATTCCGAGCCCTGGTATTGCCAGCCGGATACCTCAACCTCCACGACGGTGCGGACGGGGCCGTACGCTACGATCCGTTCCGTACGGGCGGCGACCGGTTCCATGTGTGTAGCTTTCTCCCTGTTCCAGCCTTTCAGGGTGCCGGCGCCGCAGCTTCCGCTTACGCGGAGTACATCGTCCCCGAACCCACGGGCCAACTGTGCGTCGTCGGGATAGAACTGCGCCTCTTTCAATTCAAAACCTTTGCGAAATTTTCCGTAAATGTCGATGGTCTGTTTCTGATCGAAGTAGATGCGGTAGGCGACCAGTTCCGATTCAAAAGCCGGCCCGTGGTGGTGCATCTGGTTGTAGATGTCACTTGTTCCGGGAACCGTTACAGATTGCACCGGCACGTGCTTCCCTTTTTTGTCGCTGACCAGCATCTGGGCGTACACCCGTTCTGGATACTTCCGTTCGGAGGGGCGCTCCGCCAACCGGATGTGGAAGGTGCGGCGGCTGTTGGCGGGAACATCCGCCACAAACACCAACTCATCCGCCTGCCGGTCGCCATCCAGGTCGTCCAACTGGCAGGGGATCTCCTCTCCGCCCTCTGCGGTCACCACGGCCGAGCGCACGACAAAGCCGGGGTCCGCTTCCCGCAAATCGACAACCACCGGCGCGTCCGTCCGCTTTTTGTTCCAACTGTTCCGCACCACTGCGGAAAGGCTTTTTGCACCGTCGTAACGCTCATATTGGATGTATGGCGCCAACGCCGGGACCTTTTCCTGGATTTCGTCGACGGCCAACCGGGCAACCTGCCGGGCGCCGGCCAGGTTCAGGTGGGTGTTGTCCTCCCTGCCTTCGGGAATAAAGGGGTGGGTGCCCGGGGCCACCCACACGAACCACGAACGGGAGGCGCTGTCTCCGGCCGTTTGCCAACACGCCGCCGTACTTTTGTTCAAATCGATCAACGTTGTCTGTGTCTCTTCCGCCACCGCTTTGACCGCCGGAATCCACGCGCCGTGGGTGTCGGTCAATGCACCGTCCTTAAACACTCGGCGGGCGATGGGGGTAAACAGCACCGGTATTCCGCCCCTCTCCCGGGTCTCCCGGATGTATCTTTTCAGGTTCTCCCGGAACGCTCCCTCCGGATCACTGTACCGGGCGGGATCCTCCGCCTTCTCGTCGTTGTGCCCGAACTGGATAAAAACATAATCTCCTTCCCGGATCCGGCCGGCTACCTGTTCCCACCGTCCTTCGTCCCGGAAACTTCTGGAACTGCGCCCGTTCCGGGCGTGGTTTTCCACCACAATACCGGTAGAGAGAAATCCCGGCAACACCTCTCCCCATCCCCGCTCCGGATTCATCCTGGCCGGGTCTTTGGTTGCCATTGTAGAGTCCCCGATCAGAAAAATCACCGGCTTCCGCTCTTCCCGGTTGGTAAAACCGGCGATAAACAGGCAGAATACCAGCGTCAGGTACAGCACATATTTTCTCATGGTAATTTATTTTTTCAGTCGTTCCCGGATCCAATCTACCTGAACCATCCGGGTTTCGGCGGAGATCCAGTGTTCGTTGACGGGGGTGATCAGCGCCTCTTTGGGGGCGGTGATGACGTTGTACACGGCGTAACTGGTGGTGGGAGGGCAAGTGTTGTCATTGAATCCCCAGGTCAGGAAAACGGGTACCCGGATGAGCCGGGCGAAGTTGACCGCATCGTAATAGGCCATGACGGCGATCTTTTCCGGTGTCTCTTGTCCGTTGAATTTGGTGAAAAAGTGGGGATAGCCTCCCGCCTGCCCGGCAGGGTAGGCGGCCATGTCTGCCAGGGCGGGGTGAGCGGCGACGCACAAGGTGACCCGTTCGTCCAGTGCGGCGCTGACCAATGCCAACGCCCCTCCCTGGCTGGCCCCCCAGGCAATCAGGTTCTTCCCGTCGTATTCCGGCAGGGAAACGAGGTAATCCAACGCGCGGATACACGCTGCGTAGACCTTTTTCAGGTAGTAGTTGTCGCGGTTGTCCAATCCGTTGACGAGGTAACTGTTGTTCTCCCGGAAGGCGGCGGAGATCTCCCGGTAGGTTGCCTCATCCAAAGCGGGGTGCAGGCCGTGGATCTCCATATTGAAACAGATCAGCCCGTTTTCCGCTAAATAGAGGGTTTTCAGCGGATCCATCGGTTTGATGCCTGCGCCGGGCGGATTGAAGACCACCGGGTATTTTCCGGGCGTTCGGGGTTTGGTCAGGTATCCGTAAACGTACGACCCTTTTTTGAAACATTGCAGTTTGACTTCGTAGCATTCCACCGCCGGAGAGGAGAATTGCTCCACATACCGGGTGCTGACCTCAAAGGGACAGGCGGCTGCCTCCTGCAACGTCTGTTCCCAAAAAGCCCGGAAATCGGCCGGCATCCCGACCACCGGCCGGATCTGTTCGGGAGAGAAACCTATTTTCAAATGGTGTCGATATGTTTCCCCGTTTAATACGACGCTGAATTTACAATCCCGGAAACCGGGCTTTTCCAATGTCCCCACAGATATGATCGCCTTTCCGGCCTTTGTCCGTATCCCCCCCCGGATGTCGTCGGGAAATTGTTCCGGACCGGCGGAGTAGGTGATCTCCACCTCCTCCTGCAACATGCCGTACAGGTAGACCGATACGGTTATGGAGGCTGATTCCCCGGTTTTGTAGACCCAATCGGTGTGGTCGGGTGCGGTCACCCAAAGCACATCCGACCGGTACGGGTAGTTCTCTCCCCGGACAGACAGGCCGCTGAATACCCACACTCCGGTCAGCAGCCCGATCCACAGGAGTTGTTTTATCACGGCCGGTACGGTTTAGCGTCCACCACCCAATCCGCGGGGAACGGTTCGCTGCCGCTGTTTTTCCGGAAGATCGCCGAAAGGGTGTAACCGGCCGCCTCTTCCGCTGTCAACTGGTGGCTCCAGGGCACCCGTTTATCCGGTGCAGCTCCGGGCCCGGTGGAGAGATACTCCGCGTAATAGACGCTCTTCTCCTTTTCAACGCTTCCCCAGTTGTGCCACCCTTCGGGCAGGATGACTGCCGGAAAGTCGCAACGGATCCACACCGTTTTGGCAAACGAACGCCAGGGGCGGCCCAGGTAGAGTTTCGTCACCTCCGGAGCCGCGGTGACGGTGCAGTTCCGGAACACATATCCGTATAAGTTCCGTTCCGTCGTAGAGGCTGCGGTGATGTAAGAGTTCTTCTTGGAGTGGATTCGGCAACTGTCAAAGACCACAATGGAGGGGCCGAAGATGTAATCCGTCGTGCCCTCGATGTATGAATTTTTTACGTACACGCGGGCGATGCCTCCCCGGGTAAAAAAAGTGTCCTGATCGCCCAGCAGCCGGCAGTTGAGGAAGACGATCCGGTCGCCCCGGGTTTCGCAGGCCACGGCCTGGCCGACCCGCCCGGCGGTGTTCTCAATCGTGATGTTCTCCACGATCACGTCGTCCGACTGGATGGAAAAAGTGTAGGAGGTATAGGTGTGGATGGTATCCCCCCCGACCACTTTGCCTGTATGGTCGTTCCAACTGATCACGGTGTTTTCGGGGTTCTCTCCGACAATCCGCACCTTGTTCCGGTAGACGGGCAATACCACCTTCTCTTTGTAGATGCCCGGTTTAACGCGGATGACCGTCCACGTGCCGCTCTTTTCCGGAACGGCCCCGAATGCTTCGGTCAGCGTTCGGTAATCCCCGCTTCCGTCGGCGGCAACGGTGATCACTCCTTTTCCGGCCTTCGGATTACCGCAACAGGCGGCGCACACAAGCACGGGCAATAGTAAAAATAACAGTTTCTTCATAACACACCGATTACAACGTTACGCCGGTTTTAAAGATAGCGATCTCCTTAAAACCGACCTGTTCGTGTTTCAATTTGCGGCCGTCGGCCACCTCCAATACAAATGAGATAAAGCGGTTCAAAAGCGGTTCCATCTCCTCATCTTCCAACAGACTCCCCGCGTTAAAGTCGATCCAATTGGCTTTGTAGGTCGCCAAAGCCGTGTTGGTGGAGATTTTCAGGGTAGGGACGAAACTGCCGAATGGGGTGCCCCGGCCTGTGGTGAACAATACCAGTTGGCAGCCGGAGATGGCCAGCGCTGATGCCGCCACCAAGTCATTGCCCGGCGCCTGTAACAGATTTAATCCCCGGTGAACGAGGGGTTGGGCGTATGCCAGAACGTCTACTACCTCTGCGGCCCCGCCTTTCTGCACACACCCCAACGACTTTTCCTCCAGGGTGGTGATGCCCCCTTTTTTGTTGCCGGGAGAGGGATTTTCGTAAACCGGCTGGTCGAATTTCCGAAAGTACCCCTTGAAATCGTTGATCAGGCGGACGGTTTCGTTAAACACCGCCGGGGAGCAGGCCCGATCCATCAGGATGGTTTCCGCGCCGAACATCTCCGGCACCTCTGTCAACACCGTGGTGCCTCCTTGGGCGATCAGCCAGTCGGAGAACCGTCCCGCCAGCGGATTGGCGGTAATGCCGGAAAAACCGTCGCTGCCCCCGCACTTCAAGCCGATTTTCAATTTGGAAAGGGGCAGCGGTTCCCGCTTGTCCGTTTTCATCCGCTCTGCCAACTCCCTGGCCAATTCAAAACCGGTGGCGACCTCGTCTTCCACCTCCTGGGCGATGAGGAACTTCACCCGTTCTTCGTCCCACGTATCGATCACCCGTTTAAAGTCGGCGATTTGGTTGTTTTCGCACCCCAGCCCCAATACCAGTACGCCCCCTGCATTGGGATGCCGCACCAATCCGGCCAACGCTTTCTGTGTATTTTCGTGGTCGTCCCCCAATTGGGAACAGCCGTAGTTGTGCGTGTAGACGCGCACATCGTCTATGTGGGAAACATCCAACTCCCGCTTCACCCGGTCGGCAATGGCCTGCGCCTGTCCGTTCACACATCCCACGGAGGGTACGATCCACAGTTCGTTGCGGATGCCCATCTCCCCGTTTTTGCGGAGATAACCGTTTACCTTCCGGTCGTCCTTCGGAAAATGCAGTACGGAGGGTACTTTGTTGTAGGTATACTCCAGGTTGTCCCGCAAATTTGTTTTCAGGTTGTGGGAGTGTACCCAGGAACCGGCAGCAATATCCACAGAGGCATGCCCGATGGGATAGCTGTATTTGATGACGTTCTGGCCGGTCAGGATCGGCACAAGGGCGAACTTGTGCCCGGCGCCGATCTCCTCCCGCAGCGTCATCGGCGTTTTGTCCACCTCCAATACCTCGCCCGCCTGCAGTTGCTCCAGCGCTACCGCCACATTGTCCGCCGGATGAATTTTCAAAAACCGTTTCATATTAAATCTCCAACTCCTTTTTGATCCGTTCCACCCGTTCGGCATAATCCGCTTCGTCCAGGTAGTTTTTTTTCGGGTTCATTTCAAAAACACCTCCGAACTCAAATTCCCCTTCGTATTTGGGTACAATGTGCCAATGGGTGTGTTTCAAGGTATCGGAGTAGGCCCCGAAATTGATTTTCGTTGGTTTGAAAAGCCTCTTCAGCGCCTCACCGACCCTTCGCAGGTCCTTCATATAGGCGCAGTAATCCGCTTCGGGGATCTCAAACAGTTCGTTTACATGCTCCTTGTAGGCCAATACACAACGTCCCGGATGCGATTGTTCCCTGAACAGAAAAAGGGTGGAAACAGAGAGGTCTCCAATCTCGATCATCAACTCCTTCTGGGTTCGGTTCCGCTGACAATACAAACAATTTTCCATGTTACGCCTCCTAATTACACATTTTTCAATAAGTCCGACAAGGCGGCGGAGATGCCCATCTCCAAAATATCCCCGGAGTATTTGGCCACCGTGCCGATCAGCGGCTTCACCTCCGTCAGGTCTGCCGTCCAGATGGCCCGGTTCTCCACGATTTTCCGGACACTCTCTTCGATCCGGTTGTTGTCCCAGGTGGAGCGGATAAAGGCGACATGCTCCGGGGTATCGTTGGGCGTAAAATCGACCTCCGACTTTCCGCTGTAAAGCACCAGCAGGGCGGCCAGCGAAAAGAGGTTGTATTCGGCCGTTTTCCCGGCTTTTTTGAAATTATCCAGCACTGTGGGGAAGTTCCGGGCCTCCCATTTGGAGAGCGAATTGAGCGAGATCGTCGCCAGCAGGTGCCGCAGGAACGGATTGTAGAAGCGTTCGAGGATACCGGCGGCAAAAGCCTCCAATTCCGCTTTCTCTTCGTCGATCATCGGCAGTACCTCTTTTTCCACCATCGTGTTGATGTACCGTTCGATCATCGGGGTATTGAAGGCGTCCATCACCGTTTCGCACCCCATTTGCAACCCCACGGGCACCATGGCGGTGTGCGAACCGTTCAGGATGCGCACCTTTTTGTCGCGGAACGATTTGATGCTCGGCATGTAGAGCACATGCAGCCCGGCTTTGTCCAACGGAAATACCTCTTGCACCTTTTGGTAGTCTTTTCCGCCGATGGCCCACAAGTGGTAATACTCCGCCTTGATCACCATGTTGTCGTCATACCCCAATTCGGCTTTAACCTCGTCGATGTTCTCGCGGGGGAAGCCGGTGACGATCCGGTCCACCAATGTATCGCAAAAGCGGCAATGATGGTTTACCCAGTCGATGAACTCTTTCCCCAACCGGTTGGCTTCCGCGTGGCGGAGCACATATTCGTGCAGGGTGGAGCCGTTGTTCTCGATCAACTCGCAGCAGATCACCGTCAGCCCTTTGTCCGGTGCCCCGTTGAAGTGTTTGAAGCGGTTATACAGCAACGCCGTCATCTTCCCGGGGTAGGATTTCGGTGGGCGGGCAAAGATATCCTCCCCCTCTTCGTAGCGGATCCCTGCCTCCGTTGTATTGGAAACGGTGATCTCCAGTTCCGGGCTTAAAAAATAACGTTCGTACTTTTCGTATTCTGTATAGGGGTTCAGGGCGTCCTGAACGCATTTGACCAGGCGGATATCCTTGACAGGCTTCTTGTCCCGGATCCCTTCCAGATAGACGTGGTAGAGGCCGTCCTGGCGGTTCAACTGTTCCGTCATCCCGTTCTCGATCGGTTGGACAATGGCCACACCGTGGTGCATCACGCCTGCTTCGTTGGCGATGTCCACCATCCAGTCGACAAAGGCGCGGAGAAAATTCCCCTCCCCGAATTGCAGGATCTTCACCGGAAGTTCCGGTTTGGCTACAGTAGTGCTGTTTAATGGTTGCATGGCAAAAGGGCATTAAAGGGTGATCGGTTTGTACTTCGGTACCAGTGATTTCATGACCGTCCAACCGATCAGGTACGCTACGGCGCAAACACAGAAAATAATAAAATAGCCCGCCGGCTTTCCTGCAAATCCCAGGAAGGTCATATTGGTATCGCCGGCATATACGAACAGTTCGCCCGCAATCAGTTGGAGCAGCATGGAACCCAATCCTCCCGCCATCCCGCCGATACCGGTAATGGTGGCGATGGCCGACTTCGGGAACATGTCCCCGACAGTGGAGAAGATATTGGCCGACCACGACTGGTGCGCCGCACCGCCAAGGCCGATCAACAGAATGGGCAGCCACGGCGAGATGGTGCCGAGCGGTTGCGCCAGCAGTACCACCAAGGGGATAAACGCAAAGATCAGCATCGCTTTCATCCGGGCGGCGTAGGGGTTTTGTCCGGTCCGGTTGATGATGATGGTGGGCAGTTTTCCGCCGTATATCGACAGCATGGTAATGGCGTACAGCGTAAAGATCAATCCCATTCCGAGTCCATCCGAGGTTTTGATGCCAAACTGTGTATTCAGGTAGGAGGGCGTCCAGAAGAGGAAGAACCACCACACGCCGTCGGTCATGAACTTGCCGAAAGCAAACGACCAGGTCTGTTTAAACCGGAGGCATTCCCAGAACGACAATTTTTTCTCCTGCCCGGCCTCCACCGCCTTTTCTTCTGTTGCACCGGATTCCCTGTCCGAAAGAATATACTCCAACTCGGCTTTGTTCACCTTCGGATGCACCTCCGGCTTCTTGTACATGAATACCCAGAAAGCCATCCAGATAAAACCCAATGCACCGATAATGATAAACGCCATCTCCCAGCCGAACGCTTTTGCCAAAGGCGGGATGGAGATCGGGGCGATCAATGCGCCGACGGAAGCGCCGGCGTTGAAAATACTGGTGGCGTACGCCCGGTCTTTTTTCGGAAAATACTCCGCGGTTGTCTTGATGGCGGCAGGGAAGTTCCCGGCCTCACCGATCGCCAGCACCGTACGCGCCACAATAAAAGCATACGTGCTCACCGAAGCAATGACCACCGCCACATTTCCGGTTGCCTGTATCAATTCCAGCTTGGAATCCAAGCCCGTGTACATCTCGGTAAAGAAACCGCAAAGCGCATGAATACAAGCGCCCACAGACCACACGCCGATGGCCCAGAGAAACCCCCTCTTTGTACCCATCCAGTCGATAAAGCGGCCGGCAAAGAGCATGGCAATGGCGTATACAATGGAAAACATACCGGTGATCTTCCCGTAGTCGCTCTCATCCCAGTGAAATTCCGGTTTGATGAACTCGTCAAACGTGAGCGACAGCACCTGGCGGTCCAGGTAGTTGACAGTGGTGGCAACAAACAGCAGGGTGCAGATAGCCCACCGGAAGTTTGTCATTTTTTCTTTCGTTGATGTACTCATTTTAAAGTCTGTTTAGATTGTATATTTAACCGCTTCTCGGAATCAGAATTTGAAAAAGTTTTTGGCGTTGTTGTAGCAGATATCCTCTATCATCCGGCCGATAAAGGCGAGTTCGCTTGCAGGCAACAGCCCCTGTTCCACGTCGTTCCCCAACAGGTTGCAAAGCGTCCTCCGGAAATATTCGTGGCGGGGGTAGGAGAGGAAGCTGCGGGAATCCGTCAGCATTCCCACAAAGCGGCTCAGTAAACCCAGGAGCGACAGTGCATTCAACTGTTTCTCCATCCCGTCCTTCTGGTCCAGGAACCACCACCCCGAACCGAACTGGATTTTTCCGGCTACGGTACCGTCCTGGAAGTTGCCCAGCATGGTAGCGATCACTTCGTTTGCACAGGGATTGAGGTTGTACAGAATGGTCTTCGCCAGCTTGTCCTGCACCGCCAAACGGTCCAAAAACTTCGCCAACGCTTTCGCAGTATTGAACTCCCCGATGGAGTCAAAGCCGGTATCCGGCCCCAACCGGCGGAACATTTTGGTGTTGTTGTTCCGGATCGCTCCGTAGTGGAATTGCTGCGTCCAGCCTTTCTCCCAGTCCATCACGGCGAACTCCACCAGCATGGCCGATTTGAACTTCAGGATCTCCTCTTTGCTCAACCCGCTTCCGCCGTACACTTTGTTAAAGATCGCCTCGATCTCCGCCGGAGTGTACTCCTCGGCGTAAAACTCTTCAATTCCGTGGTCGGAAAGGCGGCAGCCGGCCGCGGCAAAGAAATCGTGGCGGACACGCAGGGCGGCGATCACATCTTCGAACTTGCGGATGGTCACACCCGAAACAGCGGAGAGCTTCTCCAGGTAGGCCCGGAAATCGGCGGGCGACTCCACGGCCATTGCCTTGTCCGGCCGCCAGGTGGGCAACACCTGCACCCCGAAGCCGTCGGCTTTGCATTTCAGGTGGTGTTCCAGGCTGTCCACCGGGTCGTCGGTAGTGCACACCGTTTTTACATTGTACTTCAACATCAGGCCGCGGGCGCCGTACTCCGGAGTCCGTAACTGCGCCGTACAGGCATCGTAAATCTCCTTCGCGGTGGAGGGGTTCAGCAGTTTTGTCACCCCGAACGCCGTCTTCAACTCCAAATGTGTCCAGTGGTAAAGCGGGTTTCGCATGGTATAGGGAACCGTCTCCGCCCACTTTTCAAATTTTTCCCAATCCGAGGTCTCCTTTCCGGTGCAGTATTTTTCGTCGATGCCATTGGTCCGCATCGCCCTCCATTTGTAATGGTCTCCCTCCAGCCACACTTGCGACAAGTTGTCGAACCGGTGGTCGCGGGCGATGTATTCGGGATTCAGGTGGCAATGGTAGTCGATGATCGGCATCTTTGCGGCGTGTTCGTGGTACAACTTTTCGGCCGTACCCGTTTGCAGCAGAAAATAGGGGTCGTTAAAACTCTTCATGGGTGTATCTTTTTGTGGATTTGATCAATTGTGCAACGCTTTTCCGTTTATAGTAACATTTTCAAACACAACGTGCTCTGCTCCGATGATCCGGTTTAGCCCTTCTTCCTGCACGCCTTCAAATATACAGTTTTTCAGGAAAATATCCCGTACCCGTACCTGATTTGTAAAACCGTCGATAAAAATCCCGTACCGGCTCTTGTTGCATTGGATATCCTCCAGAAAGACATTCCGGACTTCCGGCAGATAGGGCCCCTCCTGCACCTTTTCGTACTTCATCTCCACGCGGAATACAGCCTCCTTGCACTCGCCCACCCGGATGTTGCGTACATAGATGTTTTCGATCACCCCTCCGCGTACGGCGTTGGATTTGATCCGCACCACCCGGTCCAGATTGGGGCTGTCCATGTCGCAATTCTCAGCCCACACATTCCGGCAATTCCCGGAAATTTCGCTCCCGATCACCACCCCTCCGTGGCCGTCCTTCATGGTGTTGTTGCGGATGATGATGTTTTCGCTGGGCACATTCCAGGCCCGGCCGTCGTGGTCGCGCCCGGACTTGATCGCAATGCAGTCGTCGCCCGTATTGAAATAACAATCTTCGATCAGTACATATTTGCAGGACTCCGGGTCACAGCCGTCGTTGTTCGGTCCGTGGCTCTCCAAATGCAAACCTTTCACGGTCACGTTTTCGCACAAAAGCGGGTGCACCAGCCAAAACGGCGCTCCGACGATCCGGACTCCTTCGATCAGCACATTGGTACACTTATACGGTTGGATAAAAGGAGGGCGCAGGCAATCGTCCGGCTCCATCCACCGTTGCTCCACCGGCACCCCTTCCGCCGCCATCCGGGCCAGCTTCTCGCGTCCGCCGATGGTGTCCGGGCGGTAGTGCTGGTTCAGCATCCCCTCTCTCCAGCCATACTCTTTCGATCCTTTCCAGGGCCACCAGTTCGTCGTGTCCGCCTGTCCGTCCAGGGTACCCTTTCCGGTAATGGCGATGTTCGTTTCGCCGTAAGCGTAGATCAATGGCCTGAAGTTGTAACAATCCAATCCTTCCCAGCGGGTCAACACAAAAGGCGTGTACGCTTTCGGATCGGTGGAGAACTTCAGGACAGCCCCCTCCGAGAGGTGAAGGTTCACGTTCGATTTCAGGGTGATCGCCCCGGTGTGGTATTCGCCGGCGGGTACTATCACCGTGCCGCCTCCCGCCCGGTGGCAGGTGTCAATGGCCCGGGCGATGGCGTGGGTTACCGTTGTTTCTCCCGCTTCGATAAAATCCACGATGTTCCAGCTTCTGTCCGGAAAGGCCGGCGGAGAGATCTTTTCCAGTACGCTTTCCGTCTCTTTCCAATGATCCGCCGTGTTGATCTGCGGCGCGCATGCCTGCACGACAAGCAACACAATAAACAGGTAATTTTTCATACGGTTATAATTTATTGTTTTCCACTAAGCTATTGAGATACATCTCGATATTCGTATACTTTTTATCTACCGTATACAACGCCGAATCGTCCTTGTCCGGGTCGAGACGGTGCTTTTTTTCCCATCGATCCGGCATGCCGTCCCGGTCGCGGTCTGCGGGGAGCCGCCCGCTTTTCAGTTCCGGCCATCCGCCCACATCCTCTTGATTGTCGATCAGGCCGTTATCGCTCCCGTTAGAGCCTTTGTACGTAAAACCGCCCTGCCGGACCTCTTGGACGATCCGGAGGTCAACGGCATCCCGCACCCGCGAAGCACCGGCATGCCGCAATACGGCCCGATACGCCTCTTCCGGCGAATCCGTCTTTTCCGGCTGTGCGACGGCGAACGGTTCACCGCTCCGGATGGTTTGCCACCCCTGCCAGAACTCCGACGTATCTTTGGGATGGATCCCTTGCCAATTGTCCCGGTTTACCGCTTCCACCAACAGAAGAAGCGCAACCGGCAGGTAAGGGGAACTTCCGTCGAACCGGTTGCCGGAGACATAAAACCGCCCCCAGACGCCCCGTTGATTTTTCAGGCTCCCGTCGTCGAAATTGGGCTGGAAAATCCGGTTGACCAAATTCTTGCGGGCCACAGTGGAAGGGCCTGGCTTGTAGTAGTTGTTGACAAAGTTGTAGCTGCCTCCCTCGCCGGCGTACCCGCCGTTGACAGGTCCCCAGTTGTAAAACACATTGTTCCGGATGTCCACCTGTTCCATTTCCGGTTTGCCGCTATACCGGCTTCCGCACAGACGGGGCGTCCGGCTGCTGTGGTGGGCGAAGAGATTGTGGTGGAAAGAGGCGTTGCTCCCTCCCCAGATCCCTCCGTAGCCGTGTTCCCCTTTCCGGTGTCCGGAGTTCCGCAGGCTTTCGCTGATGATACACCACTGCAGGGTGAAGCGGGTGTTGTCGTAAAACGAGGCGCACTCGTCCACGCTCCAGCTCATAGAGCAGTGGTCGATGATCAGGTTTGTACAACGCGATCCGCCCATGGCATCGTCGTCGGATCCGCTCAGATCGCCCAAGCGGCAACGGATGTAGCGGATGATAACATTGTCGGCTTTTACTTTCAGTTCGTAGTTCCGGAGGCCGACCCCGCCGCCGGGAGCGCTCTGTCCGGCAATGGTCACGTCCCCGTTGTTAACCGGCAACTCTTCCGTCAGGTCGATCCAACCGGCTACCGCAAAGAGAATGATCCGCGGCCCCTTTTGCCGCAACGCCCACCGCAATGTTCCTGGAGAACCGTCGTCTTGCAGGCTTGTCACGGTCAATATTTTCCCGCCACGTCCGCCGGTGGTGTATTTCCCTCCGCCTTCCGCGCCGGGAAAAGCCGGCACCTGGGCCTGCATCCGGCAGGCAAGGAGGAGTAAGAGCAAATAAGTGTATTTAGTCATTACAGGTGTTTTTGTCGGATAGGCTTAGTAAAAGCGAAGTTGCGGAATTTTCCGCAACTTCGTGTAAAGATCGGGTTAAAACATTATTCCAACCACCGCGGGTCTCCGACTTGGTCAGATTTGATCATGTCGTTGGTAACGGTAAAGTCATATCCGGCGGCATTTTGGAATCCGGGATCGCCTTCCGTCGCACTGATGGCAGCAGCGGTTGTGTAGAGTCCGGTCAACAGGTTGTAGCAACTCCAAATATAGTTGTTACTGTATGTCGGAGAGGCATCGGTCATGTTAGCATCATTCCGGCAGAAATTACCAGACTGGACAACCGTGTATGGATTGGGCCCTGTTTCTACGAACAGACAGTTAGTCACTGTAAATTCGGCTCCGGTGCCATTGACCCGGAACAGCCCGACGTTGTTGGAGTTATCCAGCGTAGAGATCTTGTAGAACGTACACCGATTAAATACCGTGGTGCAGGCAACCTGCATCCGCAGGAAAGTACGGAAGCCGATGGCAAAGGTCGTGTTTTCTACCGTTAAGGAGTGGAAGCTCCCGCCACGGATGTCAATTCCGTCACCCCCGTCGTTTCCAAAATCACGGATGATGCAATTGGAGAAGCGAACGTCTCCGATGGTAGTGGCATTGTTGTTATAGATCAACTGCCGTACATAACTCCGTATTTCACATCCGTTGACCACAAGGGAATCTATGACGTTTCCGGATGCCGTAACAAATACTTCGTTTGTCGTTGTTCCTCCGTCCAATGTGATGTTGTTCAGTTCCAGTTTGTGCACGGTGGCGGCGCCCAATTCAAAGTTACCCTTCACTACCGGTTTGTCGTTCGGCAGATAACCGGACAGTTTCAGGGACTTTGTAACGGTGAATTTACCCAAGGTGTATTCGCCCGGGAAGATCACAAATTCGTCTCCCTCTGCGGCAGCATTCAGTATCACTACGATGTCGTCTTCCGGATAGATGGGGGTGGCGTTCCCCAAGTCGATCAGCGTGGTGAATATCCGGGTGCCCCGGGTCTTTTCGCCGTTCTTCAGCACGGCCGTATACTCGGTCTCGCCTGTCAGCCCCGTAATAGTTGCCACTCCGGCAGCGATTTCGCCGGATGTAAGCGGGTGGTTGATCGCTCCGGGCGTTACGGCAATGTGCGTTGCTTCCAAACCGGCCGGCCAGCGAAGGGTCACTTGGGTCGCTTCCAGATCCTCCGGCAGGATGGCGTAAAGGGACTGTTCCGCATCGGTCTCAAAAACGACAGCGTTCCATTTCGAACTGTTTTTTTCCTGTGAGAGCGCCTGTACCCGGGCGGTATATTGTGTTTCGCCCTCCAACGTGATGTCGGGCAACGGCAGCTCTTCCGGCAGGATACTGCTTCTGCTCCAAACGGGTGTTCCTGTCGGCTCTTCTCCCGAACCCAAGCTGTCGGCGTAAATCTCTACCGTGTACGATTCGGCGCCTGCCGGTTCGGCCCAACTCAGGCGGGCGTAGTTGCGGTTGATGACGCGGGCTTCCAGGTTGGTCGGCGCCATCAGGCGACCGAACTCCAACTCTTCTACAACCGGATCGATGTTGTCGGAGCAGGCGGAAAAACCTGTCACCACGAATCCGATCAGTATCGCTATATAAATCAATCGTTTCTTCATTGTGTCTGTTTTTTCAAAGAGAAATTAATACCCGTAATCGTTTGTCAACTGTCCGTTGCTGTTGCTGATAAATACCTCCCAGATCGGCCAGAATTGTTTGGTGTTGGGATCATTGAAGAAAAGCGAGTTGATCTTGTCCCGTGTCAAGTCGTTGAACCAACTGCTCTCAACGGAGTAACCTGCCCCGGGATCGCCAGTTTCGCCGGGATTCAATCCATAGAGCCTCAGGACGGTGTTGGGATAGGTGCCTGAGTATACGTTGTTGTAGGCCACAGAGGGTTCCGAAAGGCTGTAGTAAACATCTCCGCTCAGATATGCATACTTGCCGGCTCGGTCGACCAATTCAATCATCTTGCCCTTGGCATCTTCCATCTTGGCTTTGAGCAGGTTCCAGCGGATCAACTGCTCTTTTCGGAGCATTTCACCGCAGAATTCAAACGCGTATTCGTCCACGATGGCGTTGAACATCTGCTCCTTGGTGCTAATGGCAGCCAGATAGTCGGTCACTTTTGTTCCCCAATCTTCTGACTTAAACGCCCGCTCCCGGATCATTTGCAGATACGGTTTGGCAGCAGCGGGACCTTCCAGTTCGTTCAATACTTCCGCCATCATCAGTGGAATCTCGGCGTAGCGCATGTACTGCTTGTTGACTCCATCGTCGTTGGCTGCGGTCACATACCGGTTCATCCATTCAAACCGTATTTTTCCGAAGCACCATTGGTCGAAACCGCGCAACTCCTGTTCGGCCGGAGTGCCGTCAGCCATCTTCCCTTTGTTCCATTGATATGGAATGCAGGTCACATCCCGGCGCGTATCGGCCGGATCGAAATCAAAATAGACCGTCGGCAGCGGACCTACGGATCCCCCCTGCATCATCGTGGTAAATTGATTGGCATCTCCCTGTTGTCTGACAGCAAAATGGTAAGCCATTCGTCCCCGACCGGGCGAAAACGGTATCTCCCAAAGTGATTCCCCGCCGGCGACGATGTTGTCTTCGCATACTTTCCGGAATACGGTTTCAAAATCGTTTTCCAAACTGCCGGAAATACCTTCATTGGTCAGGATGTCGCTCAATTCCTGTTTGGCAATGGTGTACAGGGTAGTTACCGACAGATCCGGATCGGTGCTGCGGCGGACTTCTCCGTCGGGGCGCTGGCTGAATCCGGCAGCGTTCAGGCAGAGGCGGGCGCGCAATCCCTTTACAAAGGTGCGGTTTACATGTTCCACACTGCCCGTCCAGGCCGTTCCCGGCCAATCCACTAAAGTGGCAGCTTCTCCGAGGTCGGCGATGATTTGTTTATAGATCACATCCCGGTCGGATTTCGGCAGGTACATCGTTTCCGTGGAGATCGGCTCAAAACGGGCCGGTACATCTCCCCATGCTTTCACCAGGTCGGCGTAAAGTACGGCCCGCAGGGTCAGCACCTCTCCGAGGATATGCCCCAATTCGGTACCCGGTTCCGGGTTCCCGTAGGTGCGCAACCCCTGGATGGCCAAGTTGGCCCGTTCAATTCCCTGATACATCATCGCCCAGGCGTTGTTGTCGGTGTTCATCTCCGAATTGGTAGCGGTAGCACTGTAACCGGCCAATTGTTCCCGTCTGTCGGTGCCGCTTCCGTGTGTGTTGTACCACTCGATGTCCGTATTAAAACCGTACCACAGGAGAAAACGCCCCCGGTACGAATTGGTCTCTCCGAAGGTATTCAAAATCCCCGTTACGGTACTCCAGGCCAGATCCGGGCTGGAAAAAACCACCGATGGATCTAAGGACGATTGGGACGGCGTGTCCAGGTAATCCTCGCAGGAGGTGATTCCCCATCCGGCGACGATCAGGCAAAATATATAGATCAATTTTTTCATCTCAGTACTATTAATTCGTTACAATCAAAAATTTACGTTCAGGCCGAACAGAATTTGGCGGCTCTTGGGGTAAGCGGAGTAATCCACGCCCGGTGTCAGCGGGGTTTTGCGCCGGGTGGATACTTCCGGGTCAAACCCTTCGTAGTTGGTCAGACAGAAGACGTTGTAGCCGGTCACGTAGAAACGTACCCGCTCGATACGTACTTTCTGCGTCAACTCTTTAGGCAGGGTATACCCCAGTGTCAGCGTCCCCAACCGCAGGAAGGATCCGTCTTCTACAGCCCAATCAGTGAATACGAACGACCGGGTGTAGGGAGACCACATGGTGGTGTGTGCATTCATCGCTTGCAGTTCCACCGGATCGTTGCTGATGGTACCGTTGGGGCGGAGATTGGTCCACCGTTTTCCGTCGGCCATGTCGGTGATCAGGTTGCGGTACTGGTATTTGCTGGAAGAGGTGTACTCGATCTTGTTGGCGTTGTAGATGTCGTTCCCGTAGCTCCAGTTAAAAACGGCTGACAGGTCGAACCCGTAAGCGCGGCCGTTGATGGTCAACCCGCCGGTATGGACGGGGTTGGCATTTCCGACGATTACCCGGTCGTCACCGGTGATGTTGCCCTCTCCGGTCTGGTCGATCAGCTTCATCGCTCCCGGACGAATTTCGTTGATGTAGGTACTGGCTTTCGGCAGATCGGGACGATCTTTCAATATCCACTGGCTACCGTCGTATCCTTCAAAGTCGTCTACTTCGTAGCGGCCTCCGTGGCGAATCCCGTACATTTCACCTACGGATCCCCCTTTGCGTACTAAGAAGTCGTCGCTAAATTCGGTGCTTCCCCAACCCGTCATGGCGGTAAAGTCGTCCATGATACCGAGCGATTTGATCTTGTTCTTGTTGAAACCGATGTTGAAGTTAAAGCTCAATCCATACTTTTCCTGCTCAATGGCTACGTAATTCAAGGTAATTTCCAACCCCTTATTTTCGGTCTCTCCCATGTTCCGATATTGGGTGTTGTATCCGGTTCCGGAAACGGGGAACTCCATCAGCAGATCTTTGGTGTTGTTGAGATACACTTCCACAGAACCGTTCAGACGGCTACGGAAAAGAGCAAAATCCAACCCGATGTTGCGGGTGTGGGTGGTTTCCCATTTGAGGTCAGGATTGGCCATGGTTTTGGAAGGGCTCAGCAGGGAGCCGGAGTTGTTGACCCACTCTGTCGTCCCGGGATCGTAACTCTGTGACAGTTGACCGGAGGGGATGTTGTTATTTCCTGCGGTACCATAACTGGCGCGCAGTTTCAGGTCATTCAACCAACTTTCGGCACCCGACATAAAATTTTCGGCAGAGATACGCCACGCCAAAGCCACCGATGGGAAATAGCCCCAGCGATTGCCGTCGGCGAATTTACTGGAACCGTCCGCCCGGAAGGTCACCGAGGCGATGTATTTGTCCAGGTAGTTGTAGTTGGCGCGTCCGAAAAAGGAGAGCAGGTTGTCGTCCGGATGCAGGTAGTTTTCCACGGTGGCTTTGATTCCCTGTGGTGTCAGGCGCATACTCTCCCGAAAAGTGAACTGTTCCGGAAAACCCGATATAACATCCGTGTGGGTGGTAGAGGTGGTACGGATCATCTCATGCCCCAGCAACAGGTTCAGGCTGTGCGCTTCGTTTTTAAACAGATCTTTGAAATCGTAAGAAAGAGTATTGGTGTTGCGGAATGATTTTCGGAACCGCTGTTCCATGTTGAGGGCTGGTTTGCCTTTGGCTTCTTCCGCTACACTGTTTTGAACGTAGTAGGTGGTGGTGCCGTAAAAACGGTTGTCTTCGCGGTCGTTGCGATCCAAACCCACTTCACTCCGGAGGCGGAGGTTGTCAATGATCTCCCAGCCGAAGGCGGCTCCGAGGTTAAATATCTTCCGCTTCTGCGCCCGGTCGTTGTCGGCGATCGCTTTCAGCGGGTTCACCAGATCCCCGAATTTGTCATCGTCGCTCGAAGAGGAGGTTCCGCCGCCACCCATAGGGATGGGGGAGAAGATCACAGAGTGTTTCATCCGGGAGTCGGCGCTGGATACTTCGTTCTGTTCATTGGCGCCCCCACCGTTGATTTTGGTTTCCGAATAACGGGCCGAGAGATCGATGCTCACGCGCTTGTTCGGTTTGTGGTTTAATTTAAAGCTGATGTTGTCCCGCCGGAAATCAGATCCTACCATGATCGCCTTGTCGTCCATGTAGCTGTAATTGAAGGCGTAGTTGGTCTTTTCACCACCGCCGTTTACGCTCAGACTGTGGTTAAAGGTGTGTCCGGTACGTCCGTATACCTGATCCTGCCAGTCGTTCCCTTTCACGTTGTCGTACAGATCCATGTCCTGGTAGGTGCCAAAGTAATTTTCATAGGAAGAGAGGTCTTCCCCATCCTGCAAACTGGCCAGTTCATACTGCCACTTCACATAGTCGGCAGGGCTTAACACATCCAATTTCTTGGCGATCTTCTTAAACCCGTAATAAGCGTTGTAGCTGACAGTGGTTTTGCCCGCTTTTCCGCTCTTGGTGGTCACGATGACAACCCCGTTGGCGCCCCGCGCCCCGTAAATGGCGGTGGAGGAGGCGTCTTTCAACACGTCGATGGATTCGATCTCGGTGGTGGCGATGTCGGAGATGCTCTCCACCGGGAAACCGTCCACAATAAAGAGCGGCGTATTATCACCGGTGATGGAGCCGCCCCCGCGCACCCGGATCTTCATTTCGGCATCCGGCGAACCTTCGGTGGTGGTGATCTGTACTCCGGCCATCTTACCGGCCATAGCCTCCACGGCAGAAGCAACCGGAATGGCTACCAGGGCTTCGGAACCCACGGAAACCACCGATCCGGTGATGTCTTTCCGCCGGACGGTTCCGTAACCGATAGCGACGGCCGCATCCAACTGAAGAGCGTCTTCTTCTAAGGTCACTTCCAGGGAAGTCCTTCCCCGCAGGGAGACATCCAGTGTTCTCATGCCGACAAAGGAGAAACGGAGCACCGCATTGGCGACATCGTTTACCTGAACGACAAAAGCCCCGTTCATGTCCGTACTGGTTCCGGTAGTGGTCCCGACCACGGCGACGGACACGCCGGGCAAAGTTTCACCGGTCTGGTCTTTAACGACTCCTCTTACCTGCTGGGCGAAAACGCTTCCTGCGTGCAGCCCGATCAGTAAGAGAATCAAACGTAGCATCGTGTTTTTCATCTTTTTTGAGTGTTAAGTTTAGTTTTATCTGGTTTTGAAAGAAAATATCGAAACAAACGTTAACGAAGATTTATACTGAAAAACGGTGGTCAGGGTTTTGATTTTTTTCCATTTATATCCGTTTTTTCAGATTCGTATTTTTCGTATTCTAAGCTGGCTAAAATAAAGGGAGCGACGCCTTTGGGGTCGTTGTCGCGGATCTTTTCCCCGACGTAGTATTCAAAACTGCCGTCACGGTAGGGATTTCCGCCCAAACCGGCTACAGCGCAGCAACGTGTCAGCGAAATAGTTCCGTCCGCTTCCTGCCGGATAAACTGCCGGATAAGTCCCTCGTAACTCTCTGTCGCCACCGTCAAATAGGGATCCGCCGGGAGATACCCCATCCGCACGCCTTTCAACAGGGCGTATACAAACATGGAGGAGGCGCTGGCTTCCAAATAATTACCTGCTCGCCCGGGTTCGTCCAGAACCTGGTACCACACGTTGGAGTCCGCTTCCCGGGCGTTTTTCACCCCTTCGGCCACCCGGGCGAGCAGGTCAAGGATCTCTCCCCGCCGGGGGTGTTCTGCGGGAATAAAATCCAGCACATCCGTCAACGCCATAAAGAACCAGCCCACGGCACGCCCCCATACATGGGGAGAACAACCGGTTTCCGGGTTGGCCCACGCCTGCTCCCGGCTTTCGTCCCAACCGTGAAAATTCAGGCCGGTGCGCGGATCGTACGTATGGCGGTATACCAGGGTAAACTGGTGGATCACATCGTCAATGTCTTCCGGGCGCTTCTCTTCTCCGGCGCACTGGGCATAAAAAGGAGCGCCCATGTAGAGGCCGTCCAGCCACATTTGCCAGGGATATACTTTTTTGTGCCAGAACCCTCCTTCGTGCGTGCGGGGTTGTGTATTCAGTTGGCTTCTCAGGCGAAGAGCGGCCAGTTTATACCGCTCCTCCCCACTTCGGCGCCACATTTTCCAGAGGAATTTCCCTCCGTTCAGGCGGTCTAAGTTGTAGTCTTCCAATTTGTAAGTCAGTATGGCGCCCGCGGAATCCACAAATTGCCGGGCGAACTGTTCGGTGTAGTCGAAAAATGCCTGTATTCCGTATGTTTCGGCCGTTGTCATCAGGGCTTGCGCCATGAGGCCCTGAGTATAATCCCACTTGGGTTTTTCCAGAAAATCCACCTGCCACAGTTCCGGGTTGCGTTTGAGTTCGGATTCGGCCATCCGGACCGACCAGGGGGCCTTTTCCTCCTGAGTGCAGGAAAAAAGAAGTAAAACAAATAATGACAGTAAATAAATTTTCTTGCGCTTCATTTGCTTTATTTTTAAAATGCAAAACAAATGTACGCATACGTTTTCGAAAAGAGCGGTGATAAAATTCCCAAAAAAAGGGAAATACGTATCAAAAAGTGTTATTATTCGTTGTTCCCGGCATATTCGGAGGGAGTCATCCCAAACTCCTCCTTAAAACATTTCCGGAAATAGGAGAGGTCTTTAAAGCCGACAGACCAGGCGATCTCCGAAACGGTACTCTCCCCCTGTTTCAACAATTGCGCCGCCCGTTTCAGCCGGATCCCCCGGATAAACTCTTTGACGGTGATGTTGGCGATGGCTTCGAACTTCCGGTACAGTTGCATCCGGCTGACCCCCATCTCTTCCGAAAACTTCTCAATGTCCAGCTCCGGATCGTCCATGAATTTTTCCACAACATCCACCGCCTTTTTCAAAAACTTTTCGTTGGGAGAGTCCCATACGAGCTCCGACGGTTGCATCAGGAGGTCGCTTTTGATCTTTTCCCGCAGACTGTTCCGGATCTGGAGCAGGTTCTCTATTTTGGCGTCGAGGATCTGGATGTCGAACGGCTTGGTGATGTAGTCGTCGATGCCTGTCAGCACGCTTTCCAACTCCTCTTCCTTGGAAGTGACCGCCGTCAGCATCACAATGGGGATGTGTGCGGTCCGTTCGTCTTTCCGCAATTTAAGGCACATCTCCCGCCCGTTCATCTCCGGCATCAGCATATCGGCGATGATCACATCGGGGAGGTAGGCGACGGCAGCTTCAAATCCCTCCCTGCCGTTGGCTGCCTCCAAGATAAAAAAGGCGGATTTGAAATGGCTTTTGATAAATGTCCGGATGTCCCCGTTATCGTCCACGACCAAAAGGTATCTGTTTTTGCCCGTTTTCTCTTCCGGGGCCGTTTCGGGAGCGGCGATGGCCGGCGCTTCGGTTTTCCGGGGCAACCGGACGGAAAAAACAGTGCCTTTACCGGGTTCGCTTTCCACCTCGATACTTCCCTCCATCAGCTCCACAAAGCTTTTGGTAATGGAGAGCCCGATACCGGTCCCGGTGATCTCGCTGGAACGGGCGCTTTGGAAAAAACGGTTAAAAATGTGCTGCCGGTTTTCGGCCGGAATACCGACGCCCGTGTCCTCTACCCGTATCCGGTACTCCTGTTCGTCGACCTCGGTTTTAATCCGGATCTTTCCCCCTTTTTCGGTGAATTTGATAGCATTGGAAAGCAAATTACCGACAATCTTTTCCAACTTATCCGGGTCGAAAGCGGTGATGCAACGGGCCTCGGAACTTTCAAAGGTCAACTCGATCCCCTTTTCCGTAGCAGGATACCGGAAACTTTCCGCAATGCCGTGGAGGAAACGGATAAGGTCTCCGCTCCGGTACTCTACGCTGTACTTGCCCGCTTCCAATTTCCGGAAATCCAAAAGCTGGTTGATCAGTTCCAGCAATTTCCGGGCGTTTTTCCGGACAATCCCCAATTGGGTGCGGACCTCCTCGTCCCGGAGTTGCTGCCACAACTTTTCGATCGGCCCGATGATCAGGGTCAGGGGCGTCCGGATCTCGTGGGACACATTGGTGAAAAACTGCAACTTCATCGTATCGACCTCGTGCAGTTTCCGGGCCTGCGCCTTCTCCAGGGCCAACCGGTTTTTCAGGTTTTCCCGGAAGGCGTATATGCGGACCAACTGCCGGGCCAGGAGCAGCGCCGCCAGCGCTACCAGGACAAAAAACCACCACTTCTGCCAGAAAGGCGGGACGATAACGATGTCCAGCGAGGCCCCCTTCTCGTTCCAGATACCGTCGTTGTTCGACCCGATCACCCGGAACGTATAACTCCCCGGGGCTAAATTGGCGTAGGTGACCAACGTACTGTACCCGGCATCGACCCAATTCTCTTCCAACCCCTCCAGTCGGTAGCGGTACCGGTTCTTTTCCGCCATGACATAGTTCAACGCCGTAAAGCGGAAAGAGAGGGTGTTCCGGTCGTGGGAGAGCCAGACAGTCCCTTCGCGAAGATTCTGAAAGGGCTCCTTTTCGTTAAATACCCGGAAGTCGGTCAGGACGACAGGCGGGATATAGGCGTTGGTTTTGACCAACTCCGGAACGATAATGTCAAAACCGTTGATCCCCCCGAAGATCAGCTCCCCTTTTTCATTTTTGGCAAAGGCCCCGTAGTTGTATTGGTTGTCCTGGAGTCCATCCCTTCCGTGAAAATTTTTAAACGATCCGGAAACGAGGTCCAACACAGAGATCCCGTTCATGGTGGAGATCCAGAGGGTGGAATCCTGGCCGGGGAGGAGCCCCAGCGTATAGTTGTTGATCAGCCCCTCCTTTTCCGTGTAGAACCGGTAAAATCCTCTTTTCTTATCAAACCGGGCAAGGCCGTCGGGAGTGGTGACATAAAAATCCCGTCCCGGCAATTCGAGCATGGCCCGGGTCTTTTTGAAATATTTCCGGCTGGTCCGGGAAGAGGGGGAGTAGAGGGTCAGTTCGTTTTCTCCCCCGAACCACAGCTCCCCTTCGCTATCCTGGGTGATCCAGTTGACCTGCCCGGACGGCAGGATGTCGCTCCGGAATTGAAAATGCTTCTTCTTCCGGTCGTATTGTTCGACTCCCTGCGAACTGCCGGTCCAGATGTTCCCTTCTGCATCTTTAAAGAGCGCCCAAACCCGGTCGTCAGCCAACGAATTTGTGTCACCCGGCCGGTGAGTATAGGTACGGAGTACGCGGCCGCTGCGACGGTCCAATACCGTAATCCCTCCCTGATAGGTGCCCAGCCACAACTCCTCCCCGTCCAGCAGGAACGCTTTGATACAGTCGGAACTCAGTCGGCTGTTCTGTTGGGTAAAATAGGTAAAGTCGCCGGTTCTCCGGTTCAGCCGGTTGACACCGCCCATTTCCGTTCCGATCCAGAGGTACTCTCCGTCACAACAGAAAGCGAAGACCTCTGCGTTGTTCAGGCTTTTGCCGGATTCCCCGGCTATACCATACGAGCGGATAAACTGCTTTTCCTGTACAAAGTGGCTGATCCCCTGCCGGCTGCCCACCCACAGATCACCTTTGTCGTCCACGCAGAGGCTCAGTACCGAGTTCCGGCTGCTCATCTCTTTGCCGCTCTCCTCCGGCCCGTGGTAGTCGTATTGCTTGCCGTCAAACGAAAAGAGACCGGCGCGGGTACCGATCCAGAGCCGTCCGTCGTTGGCGCGGGCGATGGCGCGGATGGTTTGTGCACGCTCTTGCTTCGGGGAAAACGTGCTTTTGATAAGCCGGGACTCCCAGGCATTGATATAGTACAACCCGGAGTTATAGGTACCGATCCAGATACGGTCATCGTAATCGGCATAGAGTGCCCAGATCTCATCGTCCGGACGCTCCGTCTCGGGCAGCGGGAAGGAGGATAGGCGGTTTCGCCCGGCATGGTAGCAATACAATCCCTGCCCGGTGCCTATCCAGATATTGGCGCGCTTGTCTATGGCCACTTTTTTCAGCAGGGAAGAAGGCAGCTCCAAAGGGATGATTTCAGCCCGAAACACCCCCTCTTGCTCCCGTTTCAGGACGACCAATCCTTGGTGGGTTGCCAGCCAGAGGTTTCCCTCGGCATCCTCGGCGATGTCATTGACAGACTGTTGGCCGTCTCCCCCGACCGGTTGGCGCAGAAAGATCTCCCGCTGCCGGTCGAAACGGCAAAGCCCGCCATTCTCCAGGCCGACCCAGAGAAAGCCCCGGCTGTCTTCAAAAATGATCCGGACCAGGTTGGCGCTCAGGGAGGCGGGATCGTTTGCATCGTGCGTGAAGGTGCGGAACTCCCGCCCGTCAAAACGGTTGATCCCGTAGGTCGTGCCGAACCACATCCAGCCCTCATCGTCCTGAAAAATACAGTGGACCTGGTTGTTGGACAAGCCCTCTTTCTGGGAAAAATGATCGAATCGTCCGGTAAAGTTTTCTTCGGCCTGTGTGGTGAAAAACGTGCAGAAAAACAGAAAAAACAGGATGCCCTTCATACAATTTTTATACTTTTACTCCCCGTTTATAATTTTGTAAAGATATACTTTTCACCATATACCTGCAACCATGCGATGGATCCTTTTTTTTCTGTTGTTTCCCGGTTCGCTGTGCGCACAGGAACGGCGTTTTACGGTGAGCGGCACCATTACCGATAAAATCGACGGGGAGAGCCTGATCGGGGCCAACGTCCGGGTGGTGGAGACCCGGAGCGGTGTAGCGGCCAATGCGTATGGGTATTACGCCTTGACTTTGCCTTCGGGTACCTATACCCTGCAATTCTCTTTTATGGGGTATGCCACACAGGAGATACAAGTGCAACTGACAGAGGACCGGAAGCTGAATGTAGCATTGGAGATCGCGGGGAACAGCCTGGATGCGGTAGTGGTTTCCTCCAAAGGGAAGGGGGCGCACGTGACGGACCCGGTGATGAGCGTAGAACATTTGTCGGCCGGAACCATCAAGAAGATCCCCGCCATGATGGGGGAGGTAGATATCATCAAAGCCATTCAATTACTGCCGGGAGTACAATCGACCTCCGAAGGCTCTTCCGGCTTTAGCGTACGCGGCGGAAGCCACGACCAGAACTTAGTATTGCTGGACGAAGCGACGGTCTACAGCGCTTCGCACCTGATGGGATTCTTTTCCGTGTTCAACAACGATGCCGTCAAGGACGTGGTGCTCTACAAGGGAGATATTCCGGCAACCTTCGGCGGGCGGCTCTCCTCGCTGTTGGATGTCCGCACCAAAGACGGAAACAACCGGAAGTTTGCGGGTACCGGCGGGATAGGCTTAATCTCCAGCCGGTTGACATTGGAAGGCCCCATAGCAAAAGAGCGCTCCTCCTTTTTGGTATCGGGGCGGCGCACGTATGCCGATATGTTCCTGCCGTTGGCCAACAACGCAAATCTGCGGAAATCCACCCTCTATTTTTACGATCTGAATGCCAAATTAAACTACCGTTTCAACGACAACAACCGCTTATACCTGGCGGCCTACCACGGCCGGGATAAATTTGCGACGAATTTTGCCGGGATGGACTTCGGGAACACCACCGTCACCCTGCGCTGGAACCATGTTTTCACGCCCCGGCTGTTTTCCAATTTTACCGCCATCGCCAGCTCCTACTCCTACTACATGCAAGTCAACCTCAACGCCCAACTGAAAGAGGAGTGGAAATCCAAAATGGAAGATTACGGCCTGAAAGCCGATTTTACCTGGCATCTTGCCTCCGATCACGACCTGAAATTCGGCTACCAGGCGATGTACCATGTCTTTATACCCGGCCAGGGCGGAGGAGTGGGAGAAGATGCCATCATCGGGCGGATCTCCTTCCCCCATACCTATGCATTGGAACACGCCCTGTACACAGCCGATGAAACCTCCATTGGAAGTAAACTGAAACTGAAATATGGCCTCCGGTACAGTTTGTTCCAGAACATCTCCAACGGAAAAGAGATCGAGTTTCTGGAGCATTACGAAGTAGCGCAGACGGAGACCCATGCCAGGGGGAAAATTTACCACTCCCGCGGTCAGTTCGAGCCGCGGGCCGGTTTGCTTTGGATGCTTTCGCCCGCCAGTTCGCTCAAAGCCGGCTACACCCGGACGGTACAGTACATACAAATGGCTTCCAACTCCACTTCGGGCTCTCCGCTGGATGTCTGGTTTCAATCCTCCCAAAATGTAAAACCACAATTGTGCGATCAGTATTCCATGGGATTTTTCCGGAATTTTTCCGATGACGAATACGAATTATCCGTGGAACTCTACTACAAAGACCTGCGGAACGTGATCGATTTTAAAGACCATGCACAGTTGATGGGAGAGGAGAAAATAGAACGCGAACTGCGTTTCGGGAAAGGGTATGCGTATGGCATGGAGTGGATGCTGCGGAAGAATGCCGGCCGCTTGAACGGCTGGCTGAGCTATACCTACTCCCGCAGCCGGCGGCAGATAGACCAAATTAACGAAGACCGCTGGTACCGTTCCCCTTACGACAAACCGCACAGCATCTCGCTGGCTGCCAATTTCGAGCTCAACAGCAAGTGGAGCCTGTCGGCCAACTGGGTGTATGCCAGCGGCAACCCGGTGACCTTTCCCACAGGACGTTTCCAGATAGACGGCGATTATGTCCCGATCTACTCCGGCCGGAACGAATACCGCTACCCCGACTACCACCGCCTGGACCTGTCGGCCACCGTTCAGCTTTCGCCGAAAGAAAAAAAGTTCCGCAGCGAACTGAACTTCTCCCTGTACAACGCCTACGGCCGAAAAAATCCGTGGACCATCTATTTTCAGCACGAAGAACAAGCCCCGGATACCATGTACGCCGAGCAGATCTATCTATTCTCGTTCGTACCCTCCATCACCTGGAATTTCACCTTCTAACTGCAGACAACCGATGAAACCGACTCTCCCTTTATCGCATTTTGGCTTGAAAACAGGAATCAATCTGTTCGTAGGGTGCATCCTGTGCCTGCAAGCCTGCACCGCCCGGATCGACATCAGCACCGAAAACGCCCCGGAACGGTTGGTCGTACACGGTACCATTACCTCCGACACCATGCGGCACGCCGTCCGCATCACCCGTTCCGCCTCTTTCTTTGCCACAACGCCGCCGGAAGGGATCAGCCGTGCCGAAGTGGTCATTACCGGAGGCGGAAAAGAGTTCCGGCTGACGGAGAATCCCTTGAATCCCGGGCTCTATGAAACGGATGAGGATGTATCCGGGACGGAAGGAGAGACCTATGAGTTGTATATCCGCCTGGATTTCGACGGGGACGGAGAACCGGAAGAGTACGAGGCATCCTCCAGCCTGCCCCCGCCGCCCCGCATGGACTCCATCGGGTTCCGCCGGTCGGTCATCGACGACCACATCGAGGTATTGCTCTGGGGAGGCCTCCCGGACACCGAAGCAAATTACCTGAGCTTCCACCTCTACCGGAACGGCGAATTGATGAACGACTCCCTCTCCGGATTTATGGTCATGGACGATGAATTTTTGGACGGGAAAGAGGTGGCAGCGGCTTCCTGCTTTTTTCTGGATCAGGAGGAAGAGGAGGAGATTCTCACTCCGGGCGACAGGATTGCTGTACGCCTGGATCTGATCCCCCGGGACTATGCGGAGTT